>Ga0315905_10000597_pt1 | contig 39019 bp, 31 predicted proteins | sample LakEriMetagenome_5_FD_203522 | JGI IMG/M metagenome (GOLD analysis project Ga0315905, IMG submission 203522) | Freshwater fungal communities from buoy surface, Lake Erie, Ohio, United States - Buoy 4 MA121 | ecosystem: Environmental > Aquatic > Freshwater > Lake | place: USA: Lake Erie, Ohio...
ACCACCACCCAAGCCCCAGCAGTCCAGTGCAAAAAACAAGGCGCTTGAGACTACCGAAGCAGCCAAGGTCGCCGAACAAGGTAGCCAATGCCCGGTGAAAACAGCCGCTACCGAACCCAGCGTCTGGTCGCCGGCTTACCAGTACAAATCAGATCTTCGGCTATTCGTGATCAGCGCCAAAGAAGGCAGTGTGTGCGTCACCGATGCCACGGGCAAAGAGACCGTGTTGCAGCTTAAACCGATGACCTGGCAAGTCCTCGCCGGCAAGCCACCCTACGATGTTCGCTCAACGCAGCTGGCAGAACACAAGCTCTACCTACAGGGTCAACTGGTTAAAGTGCCCACAGATGCCAACACGATGCGGCTGATACCCACACAGACCTTGCCTCCTACACCGGCTGTGGCACCCGCTGTGTCACCGTCGCCAGCGCCCTCGGCAACACCTGCGCCTGCAAATCCGGACGCCTGAGGCAGGATTACCGAAACACCACCGAACGATTTGGGGCAGTCGGGCTTGCGCCAGACTTCCGGTCATCGGCAAATCCAGATCACTCACCTTGCACTGGCCTTCATCGAACGATGAGGCGTTCTGAGACTTCCTCAACATGATCGTGCGCTATTGCGGTGCAATACGTGAGCACGAGAGTAGCTGATCAAATTTTACGGCAATGCAACATCGATATCGGTTGACGGCGCAAGTTAACAAATTGGATCATCCGGTATCCGATTATTTGCGCGTTCAACGAAATCCCTCCTCAAACCCGGGCGTCAGTCATCTTAGGCTGCTCCCGGATTTCCTCAGGGCTGGCAATTGCCTCGGACAAAAAACAAACAAGGAGACCTGCATGACACCCTTCCGCACTTCCGGGACAGCCCTGCGCGCTGTGGCTACATTGACCACCGCCGGCCTGATGACGCTTGGGTTTACGGGCAGTGCCATCGCTGAAGACTTCAAGGTGGGCATAGTCAGTTTTCTTTCAGGTCAGGCCGCCGACAGTTTTGGTGTGCCCGCCGTGAATGGCGCAAAAGTGCTGATCGAGGCATTTAACAAAGGCAAGGCACCCGCCCCTTACAACAAGCCCGGCTTTGGCGGCATGAACATCGTGCCGGTCTACGTGGACGAAAACGGTGGCGCCACCAAACAGGTACAAGAACTGCGCAACCTGTATGACCGTGAAAACGTGGATGTGGTGGTCGGCTATGTGGGCTCGGGTGATTGCCTCGCAGTGGCACCGGTGGCTGAAGAAATGAAGAAGATGTTGGTGCTCTACGATTGCGGTACACCACGCATTTTTGAAGAAGGCAGCTACAAATACGTATTCCGCACGGCGGCTCACGGCGCGATGGATAACGTCGCCGCTGCACGCTACCTCAAAGGTCGCAATATCAAAGTCAACACCATCAACCTGATCAATCAGGACTATGCCTGGGGTCACGACTCGCTCAAGGATTTTTCGCTCTCGATGGCGGTGCTCTACCCGGAAGCCAAAGTGCAGGCTGATCAACGTCCTAAATTTGGCGCCGGCCAGTACGGCACCGAAATCTCGCAACTCATGTCACAACCTGCCGACATCACCCACTCCAGCCTGTGGGGTGGTGATTTGCAGGCGATGATTCTGCAATCCGCGCCGCGTGGGCTGTTCAAAAAATCGCAGGTCGTGCTGACGGCCGCTGATCACGTACTGGTGCCACTGGGCGAAAAAATGCCCGAAGGCGTAGTACTCGGCGCGCGCGGTGCCAACGGCATGCTGGCACCGAAATCGGCGCTCAATGACTGGTGGTGGAATCTGTACCAGACCCAGTGGAACGTATATCCCGTACAAGCCCCCTATCGCATGGCACAAGCATTAATGGGACTCAAGCTCGCGGTGGAAAAAGCAATGGTAGCCAATGGCGGCAAAAAGCCAACGACAGAACAAATCGCAGCGGCACTCACTGGCTCGGAATGGGATGCGCCCGGTGGCCGCGTGAAAATGGCGCTTGGCAATGGGCATCAGGCGATACAGCCGACGGCCATTGGTCGCACCAAGTGGGATGCCTCGAAAAAACTGGTGGTGATGGAAGACATACAGCGCTTCGCCGCTGAATGCGTGAACCCACCGGCGAATATGAAATCGGAAGACTGGATGAAAGCAGGCTTTCCCGGAGCGAAGTGCAATTAACAGAATGTGCCCCGACTGCCTGCGATGACCCTGCTACTGACTATTCTGATTGACGGCCTCACCTATGCGTCCTGGCTGTTTATTGTTGCGCTCGGATTGACGCTGGTTTTCGGCATCCTCAAAATTCTTAACGTCGCGCACGGCAGCTTCTATGCCTTAGGCGCGTATGCGGCCGCGAGTCTGGTGGGATGGTTCGCCAGCATGGAACTGGCGCCCGAACTCTCTATCGTAGCGATGCTGCTGGCGGCAGTCGCTGTCGCAGCACTGGTCGCGCCATTGTGTGAACGAGGTTTGTTGCGCGTGTTTTATGGGCGCGATGAAGTGCTGCTCGTTCTGGTGACCTTCGCACTATTTCTAATTCTTGAAGATGTCACGAAACTGGTCTGGGGTGTCAATCCGCTTTATGTATCCGAGCCTTATATGTTGTTCGGTACGGTCGATATTGGCACCCTCTCCTACGTCGGCTATGACTTCATGCTGGTGCTGGTGGCCGTCGTGGTGGGCTATGGTGTCTGGTGGGGATTGAATCGCACGCGTATCGGCAAGCTTGTGCTGGCCGTGATTCATAGTGAAGAAATCGCCTCTAGCATGGGCGTGAATGTCTCGCGTATCTACACGCTCGCCTTTGCTGCAGGGATTTTTCTGGCTGCGCTGGGTGGCGCGCTCACGGCACCGATGATTTCAGTACAACCCGGTGTCTCGGTCGGCGTGATCATCGTCTCGTTTGCCGTAGTGATCATCGGCGGGCTGGGCAGTATTCCGGGCGCGGCCGTCGGCGCACTCATCGTTGGTATCGCTCGCTCATCTGCTGTGCATCTGATGCCGGTCGCAGAGTTGTTCTCCGTTTATCTCGTGATGGCCGTCGTGCTGATGTTCCGGCCCGAAGGTCTATTCCAGCGCATACAGGCAAGGAAAATCTGATATGACGCAGGGAGGTTTTGCGCTTTCGCGCACGTTCGCCGCTGGCTTGTTGTGCATCGTCTTGCTGCTACTAGCGGGCACGGCCATGCCGCGCTGGCTGACCTTCCTTATCACCATGTCCGCAGCCAATGGTCTGGTATCACTTGGCATTGCGCTGCTTATGCGCAGTGGCGTTGTCTCTTTCGGACAGGGTCTGGTCTTTGCTATTGGTGGCTACAGCGCTGCGCTGGCTTTTGGTCGGCTGGGCATCACGGATGCGGTCACACTGGCCATTGCAGGGGGACTGCTCGCCGCACTGGTCGCGGCACCGTTTGCCTGGCTGATTGGTCGGTATCGCGGCATATTTTTCGCAATGCTGTCGTTAGCGCTGTCGATGGTGCTGTATGGCTTGCTGGTGAAATCCGAATCGCTGGGCGGCTCTGATGGTTTCAATATGGGCCGTGCGACCTTCTTTGGCATGCGGCCCGGCGACAGTTGGAGTAATTACGCGAACTATGCAGTGACCGTGACGCTGGCGGGCATCGTCGGTATTGCAATGCGCATCTACTTTGATTCCACACGCGGATTGGTGGCGCTGGCCGCACGCGACAATGAAATCCGTGTCGAATATCTCGGCAGCTCGGTGCGCGGTCTAATCGCAGGTAACTTTGTCATTGCTGCATTCTGCGGTGGCCTGGGTGGTGCGCTGGCGGTGATGGCACTCGGGCATGTCGAGCCCGAATTTAGTTTCTGGACGCGCTCCGGCGATTTCGTTTTTGTCGCCATTTTGGCCGGACACCATAGCGTACTGGCCGCTTTCATCGCCTCTACCGTGCTGGAAATTGTTCGTTCATTTTCCAGCGCCTATTTTCCTAACAGCTGGCAATTAGTGCTGGGATTATTCCTGTTGGCGGTGATCCGTTTTCTGCCCAGCGGCATCGGTTCCTTGTGGACAGCACGTTATGCGTCCGCCCGGCAGAAAGGGGCGGCAACATGACAGCGCCACGCTCAGCCGTCGTCGCACGCGGCGTACAAAAAACCTTTGGCGCGGTCACTGCCGCTGCCGACATTCATCTCGACATACCGCAGGGTCAGCGTGTCAGTCTGATCGGCAGCAATGGTGCCGGCAAAACCACGTTCGTCAATATGCTCACGGGTTACATACAGCCTGATGCTGGCCAGATTCTGATCGACGGTGACGATATCGTTGGTCTCGAACCGAGACAGATTGCCCGCATGGGTGTTGCGCGTTCTTTTCAGATACCTCAGCTTTACAAGGAGCTTTCGGTACTGGACAACATGCTGGCAGCGATCGCATCGCAACAGGGTGCTTTATCGTTCTGGCGACCTGCAAAAAATACGGCAGCGATCGAACGCGCGCAATCCATGCTCGCGCGTTTCGAGCTGGCTGCACATGAAGATCGACTGGTGGGCGAACTGCCCGGCGGTGTGCGCAAACTGCTGGACATCGCGATGGCATTAACACGCCAACCTAAAGTACTGCTGCTGGACGAGCCTACATCGGGCGTCTCTGCCGACGAAAAATTTCCGATGATGGACACGGTCATGCGTGCACTGAATCAAGAAAATGTGACCGTACTTTTTGTTGAACATGACATGGATATCGTGGAACGCTACGCCGACCGCGTGGTCGCGTTTTACAGTGGTCGCATCATCGCCGACGATGTACCCGAGAAGGCGCTGGCCATGGGCGATGTCAAACGCTACGTCACCGGCGATTTCAGCGAAGCGCAAGATCATGCTTGAGATTACCAACATCGCCGTCTCGATACAGTCCGCGCAGGTTCTGCGAAGCGTGTCACTGCAGCTGAGTCAGGGACAGATGATCGGTTTGATCGGTCGTAATGGCGCCGGCAAAACCACGACGCTGCGCTCCATCATGGGTCACCTGCCACTGACCAGCGGATCGATTCGTTTTGATGGTGCGGATTTGTCATCCCTGCCACGACATGCACGTGCCGCCATGGGCATAGGTTACATGCCTGAAGACCGCGGCTTGGTACCTGAACTAACCGTGGAAGAAAACATTCTGATCCCACTCTGGGCTTCAAAAATGGCCAACACGGGGCCGCGTCTGAGTTTCGTTTATGAGGTCCTGCCCGAATTGCACGGCATGCGCGAGCGACGCGCGCTGCTGCTCTCGGGTGGTCAGCAAAAACTCGTTGCGCTCGGACGTGCGCTGGCCATAGGTACCCGCCTGCTGCTGCTCGATGAACCCTTCGAAGGTGTGGCACCGGCGCTCTCAGCTCGTTTGTCTGAAGTAATCGCCGGTCTGCGCGGCAGCGAGCTCTCGGTGCTGATTGCACAATCTGATCTGAATCATTCACGTAAGCTGCTCGACGCAGAAATCGTCATCGAGCGTGGCGCAAATTCGCCGGCTAGCTGATCTTCATGAAACTCTCGCGCTCACGATTTTCCGCATGATCGATTGGCGTCATCACATCACCCTACCCGCTACGCGCACTGAGACCCACTTCGGAGGTCGCTCGCTGCGCTGCTTTACGGTTCGGCCACCCTCGTTTTATGCGATGTTCTCGCAAGCGGTCGCGACACGCCCTGACCACGAAGCACTGGCTTGCAATGATCAACGCTGGACCTACCGACAACTGGATGCCGAAGTCAATCGCATAGCGAATGGTCTGGCAGCGCGTGGTCTGCAATCGGGCGAGCGTGTGGTCATGTTCGTCAGCAATCGCGCAGAGTTCGTGTCGGTTCTCTTCGCCCTGCAAAAACTGGGCGCGATTGCCGTACCGGTCGGCACCCGCGAGCAAAGTCCCGGACTCGCCTATATCGTTCAACAATGTGGTGCGGTGGGTATCGTTTTTGATGATGATCTCACCGATCGCATTCCCGACAACGCCACGGCACCCGCCCTGCGACTACGCATTACCACCGGCATCAAGGGCGAGACACTGTCCTCGCTCAACGGGCCCGATATTGCGCCAGCAATAGTCGATGAAGAAGCCTGCGCCTGCATTTTGTACACCTCAGGGACCACCGGCAATCCCAAAGGCGCAATGCTCACGCATTTCAATATTGCGCATTCGGTGATTCACTTCGAGGTTTCACTCAAACTCGGATATGAAGATCGTGCCGCACTGGCCGTACCCGCAAGCCACGTGACTGGCCTGATCGCATTGATTGCGGTGATGGTGCATGTGGCCGGCACGCTGGTGATCGTGCCTGAATTCAAGGCAGCGGCATTTGTTCAACTCGCCGCGCGTGAGCGCATCACCTACTCGCTACTGGTACCGGCGATGTATCAGCTCTGTCTGATGCAAGCAGAATTTCGCACACTGGATCTGAGCGCCTGGCGAGTCGGCGGTTACGGCGGTGCGCCCATGCCCGTGCCGACAGTACAGTCACTGGCCGAAGCCGTGCCCGGACTCATACTGGTGAACTGCTACGGCTCCACCGAAGTCACCTCGCCTGCCACCATCATGCCGCTCGGGCTCTCTGCGATTCACAACGACAGCGTCGGCATTGCGGTGCCCTGTGGTGACATTCGCGTGATGAATGATGAAGGTCAGCCGGTGGCGACGGGTGAATCTGGTGAACTTTGGATAGGCGGCCCGATGGTGGTGCCGGGCTACTGGGATAACCCGGAAGCGACGGCCAAAGGTTTTGCCAAAGGCTGCTGGCGTTCGGGTGACATTGGCTCGATGGATGAACAAGGGCTGGTGCGCATCTTCGATCGCATCAAGGACATGATCAACCGTGGCGGTTTCAAGATTTATTCGGTTGAAGTGGAAAACGTGCTGATGTCGGTACCCGGTGTGGTGGAAGCTGCCGTGGTTGGTCATCCTTGCCCTGTGCTCGGCGAGCGTGTGCATGCTTACCTGTACGCGACCGACAAAACGCTGACTGCTGATACAGTGCAGGCGCATTGCGCGGCGAGACTGGCTGACTACAAAGTTCCGGAGCAGGTGGTGTTGACTGAGGGTCCGCTGCCGCGAAATGCCAACGGTAAATTGTTGAAGCGAGCGCTGCGTGGCTAACGCGCGGTATCTGCACTGATGCAGCACAAGAAATAAATTTTTTCGCGTGTGCAACGAAAGACACTGGATCCCGGCTTTCGCCGGGATGACAGTAGTTGTTGAGGCCACGGTAAAATTCCAACCGTCATCACCTGCATGTGATGACTGCTGCGTGGGCGGGTCGCATGCGATCCGAATTCCCCACTCGCTCCCGGCGCAGGCCGGGGTCCAGTGTCTTTGTTTGTGTACCAACCGCTCGAACCCTCAACAGACCAGCATCCGATATCAGCCACCGACCAAAGGCAAAACATCCGCACCCGCATAACGCGCTCTCCCACCGAGCCCTTCCTCAATCCGCAGAAGCTCATTCCACTTCGCCATCCGCTCGCTGCGAGCGAACGAACCTACCTTCAGCTGTCCCGCGTTCCAGCCCACGGATAAATGCGAAATCATCACATCTTCCGACTCACCCGAGCGTGCAGAGACAATGGTTGAAAAACCACAAGCCTTAGCCGCCTGTAGTGCATCGAAGGTTTCACTGATCGTTCCCGCCTGATTGGGTTTGATGAGTACCGCATTGCAGGCTTTCTGTGCTGCTGCGTCGCGCACGCGCGCCGCATTGGTGACCAGATAATCATCACCAATGATTTGCACCTTGTGACCCACCGCTGCAGTGAAAGCAATCATCCCAGCGGTATCGTCTTCGGCCACCGGATCTTCGATGGACAAAATCGGATACGTCGCCAACCAGCGTAGCAATACCTCAATCCACTCACCGGTGTCATACGCTCGCTTCTCCAGACCCGGACGATACACACCGCCGCTGCCGAATTCAGAGGCCGCGATATCCAGCGAAATCATCACCTCACCATGGCGATAACCCGCTTTCTCAATCGCTCGGGTAAGCATTTGCAGCGCTTCTTCATTGTTCGCAAAATCAGGCCACCAGCCGCCCTCATCGGCCACACCGGCACGACGACCGGCATCGGCCATCAGATCACCGGCGGCGCGATAGACTTCCGCCACCATCGCCAATGCCTCGGCCATACTCTGCGCACCAACGGGCATGACCAGTAAATCCTGAATATCAATACGACGACCCGCATGCGCACCACCACCAAAAATTTGAATTTCCGGCAGCGGCAAGATCACTGATTGATCATCTGGCGCAGCAGTCGTGTTCAGCAGATAGCGCCACAAAGGCAAACGCTGCGAAGCAGCCGCTGCATGCAAGACGGCCATGGAGGTCGCGATCAGTGCGTTGCCACCCAGACGCGCTTTATTCGATGTACCGTCCAACGCAATCAGGGTGTCATCTACCGCGCGCTGATCAAGCGCATCATGACCGATGATCGCCGGTGCAATCTCGCGCATGACATTCGCCAATGCTTTTTGTACGTCATAGCCACCAAAGCTCGTACCCCCATCACGCAATTCAATCGCTTCGTTGCTGCCGGTTGATGCACCAGCAGGCGCGATACCGCGGCCCATCGTGCCATCGTCCAGATGCACATCCACTTCCACGGTGGGTCGGCCACGCGAATCCCAGATACGTCGCGCTTGCAGTGATTGAATTCGCGTGCTCATGCAGCAAGTTCCTCTTTCCATGCGGCGCGCATATCAGCGAGCCTGGTTGCGGGTGACAATACCCAGCGTCGTGCAAAAGCACGCAGCTGTACTCGGTTCGATTCAGTCAGATATTCCAAAGGCGATTTGCCGTCTACGCGCGCCAGCAATATCGCCGCCAGCAGTATCGCGATGCGCGCCTCAATGGCGTCGACGCTTTCCCATTGCACACCAGCGAGATAGTGTTTGGCAAAGGTATCGAAACAGGCCAGATAATCTTCTGTCGATGCAGGACGCCACAGACATTTGGCAACCAGGTGCGTTAAGCAAAACGCGGCATCAAACGCCGGGTCACCATAGACCGCGCATTCAGCATCCAGAAAAATGGGGCCCACGGGACCGGCGAGAATATTTTTAGGGCTGATATCGCCGTGAATCAGCGTAATACGATTGCTCGCCGTCTGTTCAATCAATGCCTGCAGCATCGGGGCACAGTCTGCATGCACTTCCGCGGTGGCGCCGAAATAAGGATCGAGCCGCAGCTCGAAGAAATTACGGTCATAAGCAAAGCGCTCGGCTAGCGCAGGCTGGTTCGCTGTCGCCGCATGAATCGCTACCAACTGACGCGCTACCTGCGCTGCAAACTCCGAACTGACATGACCATCGCGCAGCTGTATTTTCCAGACCGGATGCTGCTCGGGTGCTAGCCACTGCATCGCGAAACAATACGACTGCGCATCCTCACCCAGAATAGCGGGCACTGCCTGCGGGAGTGTCTGTGCCACTTCGCGTATCCAGGCCAGCTCGGCATGATTGCGCGCCAGCGGCGCACTCCAGTGAGAGGCCACTTTCAATTCGGGCAGCGCTTGTTTGATGCACAAAGGGCCGTTACGCGTTTCAACGCGCACGATGAGCGAAGAGACGCCACCGGTCAGGGGCACGATCTCGGGACGTTCCTCGGCGGCTGCCAGTCCCATGCGCACCAGCGCGGGCAGCACGACGCTTGCCTCGTTGGCCATGCGTGTCAGGCTTTCTTGTTATGGGGCGCAGTGGTTCAACATTTTGCGCCTTGTTTTGAACGAAGCGACACTATACCTGACGAGAAAACACGGGGACCTCATTGCCAATGTCTGACAGTCGACCCTCCTGCGACAAAGCGCAACCGTACGCTCAGAGCTGAAAAATCAGGACAAGGACGACGCCAGTTAACGCAATCGATGCCCATAAAGCCAATGCACGCGGCTGATACAGCACCCACTGCAGGACGCCACCGCGTTTTGTATGGACTAAGGGTCGCACACGATGGGCAGTTTTTGGAGCGGGTCTTTGAGGGGATGACCGGCGGCGCTCCCGACCGTTCCAGCGCGGCGGCACTCGCTCGGCGCTCCGCGCCTGCTCAACTGCCTCGGCCTTCGCTATCCATTGATCATGTTGTCGACGCTTGTCCGGATTTGACAATACTTCATACGCTGCATTAATGATTTGGAAGGTCTGGGTTGCTTTCGGGTGTCCATCGTGCCGGTCGGGATGAAACTGCTGGCACAGTATCTTGTAGGCTGCCCGAATGACCTCAGGTGGCGCGTTGCGCGTCACCTTGAGATTATCGTAATGGGTATGTGGACCGTTCATGAACCGCTCGAAAATCGGAATAAAAGAAGGCTAATTCAGAATCACAAAATGCATTTGCGTCATGTCAATAAATTGCTTCTTGTCCAACTTTCATAGCTTATTTTTTTGCTGAAACATCACCGGGTCCCAGCATGACCTCTACCTGACCCAGACGATTTTTGGGTCTGTTCAATCCGCACTCCCATGAAGTTCGACACCCGAATTGCTTCGCCCGTACCTCACCCAATGTACGAATTTGTATTCTCACAAGAAACTATTCCTACAAATTATGAACAAAGCTGAGTTCTCTACTGCAATCATCTATCTCTGTTCATGCGACCTACAGCCTACCTGCCGTCCTCCAGCTTCATCGCGTTACCAACCCATCAAGCACTGCCGCAAACGCAATCGCTATCAGCACTGTTTGCATGCTTTGGCTTGATCATGGGTTCGTGGGCTGGCCGTATCCCTGCATTACGCGATGCTTTGCAACTCTCCGTTGGCGAACTCTCCATCGTTTTGTTATGCAGCGGACTCGGCGCCGCCTTGTCATCAGCATTTTCATCGGCTTTGTCAGCGCGCTTGTCCCTGCATTTCAACGTACAGATTAGTCAACGCACAAAACTCATCAGCGCCGGTCTGGCACTGCTCTTGTTGCTGCTATTGATTGGCTTGGCGCCCACCCTGCCGCTGCTGATGCTTGCCGTTTTTCTGCTGGGTGCCAGCGCCAGTACGTTTGATATCGGTATGAATGCGGCCGCAGCGGGGCAAGAAAGTTTGCACGCGCGATCCATGATGGCTCGGCTACATGCCTGCGCCTGTGGTGGTGGTCTTGCCGGCGTCATGCTGGGCAGTGGCATGGCATGGATGCAGTTTTCACCGATGCAGCATTTCAGCCTGCTGATACCGCCCTGCGCGCTGCTGCTTTGGTTAGGTGTTCGAGGGCTAAGCGCGGACGTTGCGAGTAATGCGCCCGCCATGCGAAGACCCTTGTTTGTGCTACCGCGCGGTGATATCGCGCTGCTGGGCATGCTGGGATTTTTGGCTGCGATGACCGAAGGCAGTATTGCCAACTGGAGTGGCATTTTCATGGCAGACCAGTTCGGTGCTTCTCTTAGCTTTGCGCCACTGTCGCTGGCCGCCTTCTCCGCCATGATGCTGCTCTCGCGCTTTCATGGTGATCGACTCAAGGCCGCTGTGGGTGCCCGACGTCTCATTTGCGGCGGCGCGCTCATCGCCGGAGCCGGCATTTACCTGGCGGTATTTGCGAGCAGCACCACGACCGCAGTCACGGGCTTTGCCATCGCCGGACTGGGGTTGGCGCTGGTGTTTCCGTTTGTACTCAGTGCCGCTGGCCAGCAAGGCGCGGTGGCCATTGCCGGTGTGGCGACCATCACCTATGCCGGCAGCATCGTCGGGCCGCCACTACTCGGCGGTATTGCGCAGTCGCTGGGATTGCAGGCGGCGCTAGGCTTTACAGGACTACTCACCTTGGCGATTGCCGGCATCGGTATGCGCGTGCATCTGCTGCGGTAGAAATCCGTCGGGGTCCGTTGAGAATCCGCTAGGGATCCGGTAAGGATTCGTTAGGGATTCGCTGTCGACTTTGGTACCGTGATACAAGTCCTCCCGCTTGAAATGGCCGATGGATCGCTGGCAGGAAAGCTCAGGTCAATCGCCTCATCTAGCAGGTCTTGTTGCTTTTGATCAGATTCATCCGACTGTAAATCTCGCTGAGTCATATCCTGTGCCGACGCATCGCGCTCATTCACATCTTTGGGGGTAACCGATAGCGAGGTATCACCAAAAGAAGATTGGGCGTGCGAATCTTCTTTTGCTTTGTCTATTTGCGGGTTGGGCTGAATGGCCATGCTGTGTCTCCTTGATATCATCGGCTGCCTCAAAGGCAGAATTGATATGTATTGGATATCAAGTCAGCACGAAAGTTCTCGCTATCTGTTCTCGAAAAGTGCCGAGCGATCCAGATCTGCGACATCCGGTACACCGAGTAACGCTAAGGTGATGTCGATTTCTTTTTTCAACAGAGAAATCGCTTTTTCGACACCAGCCTGTCCGCCACTCGCAAGCCCATACAAACCTGCGCGCCCAATCAAACAGGCATCGGCCCCGAGCGCCAGCGCTTTGACGATATCGCTGCCGCGCCGAATACCACCATCCATCAACACTTGCATCTTGCCATTGACTGCATCAACAATCGCCGGCAAGGCCGCAGCGGCAGAAGGCACACCGTCGAGCTGACGACCACCATGGTTGGACACCATAACGGCATCAGCGCCATGCGACATGGCACGCACCGCATCATCAGCGCGCAAGATGCCTTTGACAGCAATGCGCCCCTGCCAGCGCTGACGTAGCCAATCCAGATCTTTCCAGTTAACTGACGCATCAAATGACGCACTGATGTGCTGCGCTAGCGAAACCAGCTTTTGTGAAGGCGCTTCAGGATTATCAAGATTGCCGAAGGTGAAGCGCGGGCCGCTGGCCAGTCGCATTAGCCAACCCAGTTTGCTCGCATAGTCAAAAATGTTATCGAGTCCAATGCGCGGCGGCACCGTGAAGCCATTGCGAACGTCGCGCTCGCGTGGCCCCTGCAAAGGAAGATCAACGGTGACCACCAGCACGCGTGAACCAGCATCCCAGGCGCGCTGAATCAGCGCATCGGTCATGCCTCTATCCTTCTGGATATACAGCTGAAACCAGAAATCCTTGCGCCCGCGCTGGGCGAGTTGTTCGATGCTGCAATTGGAATTGGTCGACTGACAAAAACCCACATCAGCGGTCGCCGTCGCGCGTGCAATATGCAGGTCACCCTCAGGCCACAACAATCCTGCCAGACCGGTCGGCCCAAGGATCATCGGTGAGCTCAGTGATTCGCCGAGTATCTCGACAGCCTGCTTTCTCTGACTGACATCCACCATCACCCGTGGGGCAAAGCGCAAGCTTGCAAGGTCGGCTTCATTGTCGCGCAAGGTACGTTCATCATGCGCGCCACCATCGATAAACCCGAAAACGGAACGTGGAAGCTTGCGCCGCGCAATGGCGCGCAGGTCGGCAATATTGATTGCGTGGGTGAAGTGCATCTTGTCTGCCTAATAAAATATTGTTGTGCAGACATGATACCGAAGGACGCTACTAGCCGCCCAGAAACGGTTGAATAGAGTACCGGTCGAATTTCATTGACTTAGATTCGACGTCGATAGGCCCTCGCGTTACACCGCTGTGATGGCACAGCATCAAACATAGATTTAACGAGTGCCTGTTTCAGCAATTACCTTTTTTCTGCTGACCCGGAGGGCAATGGTCACCTCCCTGCCGATGCTTCCCCTTACCACCGGGACGCCACCCACCACGATGCAATTCCCAACCTTTGGGCCCCTCACGCCAAACGGGTTCGGCATAGACGTAACCTGTCCTTTGCCTCTCCCAGCGACCGGGTATCCACGTATGCGCACCGCTCTGCCAATTCCAGTAACCGGGTATCCACGCATAACCAGCGCGCGGCGGCGGAATGGGCTCGTCTCGCATGACGGGTGGCGGCGTGCCACCGGTGATGGTGATACCCCAGCTAATGTTAGGTTCAGCGACAACCTGGCTGGAGGCGAGAAGGAATACAGCTGCAAGACAGCTTGCCGCTCGTGGAAAGAATTTTTTCAAGTTGAAAAATCTCGGAAGTCAGACAAATTGAAATGATGCATCCAGTAGTGACGCAGCTCAGAGATTTTTAATTACTACTCTCTATCAATAAATCACTAATTTTTGAACCGAAGGCTAATGTGCTAATGCTCTAAAGCAAAGGCCGATTTAGGCATTAATCAGAGCGAATGATAAGCAAATAACTGGGGCCAAACGAATTAATGATGAGTGTCCGAGATACTACTTATCAAGCACGAATTGACTACAACTCAATCAACCCATGTCGCACGGCGATCAGCGTGAGTTCAGCCTGGTTGGAAACGCCGAGTTTCTGCTTGACGTTGTAGAGATGGGTACCGACGGTACGTGGAGAAATATTCAGAAGTTCGGCGATTTGATTAACGGATGCGCCCTTGGCGAGCTGGATAAAAACGCCAAACTCTCGTTCGGAGAGGACTTCGATGGGACTTTTTTCGCCGTTGAATTCTTCGAGCGCCATACGCTGGGACAAATGACTATCGATATACATGCGACCCTCGTTCACTTGCCGGATCGCGTGAATCAACTCATCCGGCGCGGTGCGTTTAGAGAGATAACCGAGTGCACCGGCCTTGAGCATGTAGCGTACATAGCTCGGATCCTCGTGCGATGACAAGCCCAGCACGCGCGCGTGTTTGTCGCGCGCCACGATACGACGCGTCGCCTCAACGCCCATGGTTCCGCCTAGCGAAATATCCATCACGATCACATCGGGCTGCGTCGTTGCTATCTGCTGATAGGCCACCTCGGCCGACTCTGCCTCGGCCACGACACGGATATCTTCGGTTGCTTCGAGCAGCATGCGAAACCCCATGCGGACCACTGCATGATCATCTACCAGCATGACATTGATTGTTTTTTTCATGAGCTGTGATTTTCCTTGATGGGAAGTGATACGACCACTTCAAGTCCGCCTTCGGCTGCGGCCTGAAATACGATCTGACCACCATGCGACTCGGCGCGTTCCTGCATGCCACGTACGCCGTAATGACCTTCGCGTTTGACAGAGGATGCGCCGCGCCCGTTATCGGCAATAGCAAGCGTTAATTGTCCTTCACTACTGCTCATGCGAATGTGCGCCGCTGTAGCGCCTGCATGACTAACAATGTTGGTAACCGCCTCTTGAATGATGCGGTAAGCCGATAACTCAAGCGTCTCTTCCAATGTCGGGACGGTGCCAGCGACTTTAAGATCAAAACGTATATCCGGGTTGTTATGCTGTGTCTCGGTGAGCAAATCGCGTACTGCGTCAACCAACCCCATGCCTTCAAGCTTGATCGGGCGCAGCCGGGGAATCATTCGATGCATGGCATCCGAAGTCATGCCAGCAGTATCAAACAACATCTTGGCATGCTGCTCCAGCGGACCACCGGCCACATCCGGACGCTGCATCATCGACTTGGAAATACTGCGAATCGCGGTCAGCGATTGACCCAACTCATCATGCAGCTCCAGCGCCAGTGCGGCACGCTCTTCTTCGATGCGTGCATGCAGCTGCTTGGTAAATTCTCGCTGCGCATCTAGTCGAGCCTGCGCTTCGGCACTGGCCTGCCGCACCAGAATATTGTCCTCGACCGCTTGCGCCATACGATTGAAAGTACGCCCCATCTGCCCTGCTTCCTTGCCCGGCAAGGGCGGCAGGCGCACCCGATGATCACCGCGTTCGATCTCGCCCAAGCCACGCTCGATCTTTTCCAATGGTGCGACCCACAGACCGATCAGCCAGAACAATGCGATATCAGCCAGAATAAACAGAATCAATTGCGCGATCAGGATGTCACGTAGATTGTCCCAACCATCGAGAACGGCGCGTGTCGGGTTAGTGGCAATAACCAAGCGCGCGTCACCGATCTCAATCACTCGCTTCATTTCCGGTGGGGAGACCAGGCGGGCATACCAATACGGGGCATCCCGCCCAGCCTTGTACACCGAAGGCGGCGACTGATAGCGTGATACGCCTGATTTGTCATACAGGACAATTTCATTGGCGCGTATGCGGCCGGTGGCCTGCAGAAAAAAAATCAGTTCAGTCAAGTCATCGCTGACGTACGATCTGCTCACCCGGGTCAGCAACTGTGCGGCGATACGACTCGACGCTTCCATCTCCTCGCGCACGCTATCCCGCGTGGCACTGACCTCGACGCGAATCAGGATCAGGAAGACCAGCACCGTCAGCGCCAGAAAAATTAGGTTGATCTTGAGCCTCAGGCTCATGCCAGGGCGGGAGGCGGTGGCAGGGTCCACTAACGTGGCGGACTTGGTCTCAGCGGGATTGATCGTTGTCATCTTCGGTTGCATCGCAGCATGGCAGCCGGGCGCGTCTGTTGCGGCCTGTCTCGGAAGTGCATCATAGCAGTACGTTCATCCGGGCTGACCGGCCATTTTTGGAGTAACGGGGCAGCATCGTGCTGTTCATGAAAATCATGAGCCTAATTTACGCGTTTCGCAGATGCATCCCGGCGGGGGTCAGGTCATGATCGCTTTCGCTGGATGGGTTTTCCATTCAGTTAATTCAAATCTATTAGGAGATAATCATGGCATGGACTACACCTGCAGCGACTGATCTGCGTTTCGGCTTCGAAATCACGATGTACATCGCTAACCGTTAATTCGGTTATCTGGCAGCCTGGTCTTCTGACTGGCTGCCAACTCAAAAGCTTTTGAAAGACGACCTCTGGGTCGTTTTTTTACGTCTATTTTTAAATTGACAACGCTCTCGACCTCCTGATATCCACCCTATACTTCCGCGGGTTATTCCTTTTTTGCAGCGATTCATGACCCTCGCCGATCCACGCGCCATTGCCGACCGCTTCGACCTCCTGCAATTGCCTTCGGGCTTTCATGACGCCCCCTTCCCTGTTTACCGCGCGCTGCGCGAGCATGCGCCGGTTAAAGCCATGCCTGACGGTAGTTACTTTCTGACCCGCTATGACGATCTGATTGCGATCTATAAAAATCCGACATCCTTTAGCTCGGACAAGCAACGCGAATTCAAACCGAAATTTGGCGACTCACTGCTCTACGAGCATCACACCACCAGCCTAGTTTTCTCCGATCCGCCACTGCATACCCGCGTACGCAAACTCATCTCCGGTGCGTTAACGCCCCGTGCCATCGCGGGCATGGAAGACAGCTTAATTCGTTTGGTCGATGATTTGCTGAACGCGATGGAAGACAAGAACGATCCCGACCTGATTGATGACTTTGCCTCCGCCATTCCGATTGAAGTGATTGGCAATCTGCTGGATGTGCCGCTGCAAGACCGGGGACCTTTGCGTGATTGGTCGCTGGCGATATTGGGCGCACTGGAGCCCGTAGTTAGTGCGGAAGCGTTCGACCGAGGTAATCGCGCCGTCGGAGAATTCATTCAATATCTGGAAAGTCTGATTGCGCACCGACGCGCCCATCCCGGCAACCCTGAGTTCGATGTACTCACACGCCTGATTCAGGGCGAATCCGACGGTGAACGACTGTCGATGAAAGAGCTCCTGCACAACTGCATTTTTTTGCTCAATGCCGGACACGAAACCACCACTAATTTGATTGGTAATGGCTTGATGGCGCTGCATGATCACCCGTTAGAGCAAACACGTCTGCTGAATGAACCGGCGCTGATCAAGTCTTGCGTAGAAGAAGTGCTGCGCTATGAAAGCTCGAATCAGCTCGGCAACCGGATCACCACCAAGACGGTTCAGGTGGGCGATGTGACGCTGCCTCCGCATACGCGCGTGACACTCTGCATCGGTGCTGCGAATCGCGACCCGGCGCAGTTCGAGGATCCTGAGCGTTTTGATATCACCCGCAATCCTAATCGCCATCTGGCATTTGCGAGCGGCACGCACGCGTGTGTGGGTATGAGTCTGGCACGGCTGGAGGGTCAGGTCGCGATCGGACGTTTCATTGCACGCTTTCCGAATTACGCGATCAAGAATTCGGTGCGTAGCCCGCGGGTACGTTTTAGGGGATTCTTACGCTTGCCTGTGACGTTGCGCTGAATTTGTAGTGTGATTGTCAAATTCCTCTGGTTCGCAACGAAAGACGCTGGATCCCCCCTTGCAGGGCGCGCACTGGCTTGCAAGCCAGTGCCGTTGCGCGGGCATGCAGCAAGCTGCATGAAACCCCCACTCCACCCTGCGCCGGGATGCCGTTTTAGGAGGTGTTGGCCTAAAAACTGTCATCCCGGCGCAGGCCGGGATCCAGTGTCTTTTTAAGCAAGCTCACGCCGACTCATCCTGCTCGGCCCCAGCCTCGCTAGCGCTATCGTTGGAGGCAGTCGGCGGTAAATAATCCAGCTCCAGATCAGCCTTATCGACCAAATTCTGCGGCAGCGCTTTTTGTACCGCGACACCCAGTTGTTCAAAATCACGCGCACGCTTGATCACATTGCCCGGCCCACTGTAAAACTGACCAAAGGCGCTCTGATAAGACGCTTTGGCTGAATCAAGTTTACGACCTAGCTCTTCCATAGTCTTGATGAAGCCAGCTAGTTTTTTATATAACTGAGCAGCGCTGTCAGCGAGCTTGGCACTATGAATATTCTGATTCTCATGACGCCACAACTGACGAACAATGTTCAAACTGGTCAGCAAGGTCGTCGGTGTCGCAACAAGCACGTTTTGCTGCAAAGCTTTCTGAAACAGGGTTTCATCAGCGCGCAAGGCTTCCACAAAAGCGGACTCGACCGGAATGAACATGAACACCATCTCGGGTGAGTTCAGATCATCCAGCTCAAAATAGCGGCGGTCGGATAACTCGGTGATACGGTCGGCGATGGCCTGTACGTGTTCCTTCAGTGCCTGTTTGCGCTCCAATTCATCTTCTGCATTCACATAGCGCGTGTACGCATTGAGCGAGACCTTGGCGTCAACGATTAGATGTTTTTGCTGTGGCAGATAGACGATGACATCCGGGCGCTGCTTGCCGTCCTCGGTATTGAAACTGACTTCGCGACGGTAGTCGCGATCGATCTGCAGGCCAGATCGTGCGAGTACGTTTTCCAATACCAGTTCGCCCCAGTTGCCCTGCTTTTTTGCATGGCCTTTGAGCGCTGTCGCCAGATCATGTGCTTCTTCACTCATCTGGCGATTCAGATCTTTGAGCTGTGCAAGTTCTGTTTTGAGTGCAGCTTGCTGCTGCGCGTCCTGATAGTGTATTTCTTCTACACGAGATTTGAATTCATTCAGGCGCTCCCGAAATGGCGTGAGCACCTGACCCAGACTCTCGAGATTTTGTTCGGTGAAGCGTTTGGTCTTGTCTTCGAGGATGCTGTTAGCGAGATTCTGGAATTCCTCTGTCAAGGCCTTTTTGCCGGACTCCGTCATTTCACGCAGCAGCGTGATTTTTTCTTCTGACTGTTTGCGTTCTCCTTCCAGACGCGTGCCGACGCTTGCCAGTTCACGATCCAGGACGGAGAGCTGCTCGCGCAATTGCTGATTATCGTGCAACACCTGCGCATGCTGGGCTTCGAGCGAGCGCAGCCGCTCTTGCTGAATGGCCTGCTGGGTCGCCTGCTGCGCGTTCTGCTGGCTACGTACGAGCAGCATGGCAATATAACCACCGCCCGCAATACCCACGATGAACGCAACACCGACAATCAGTAGATCCATGCCATTCTCCAAACACAAGTGCGCTGAAGTTTACCAGCTGCGATGGCTACAATAGCGCTTCTGTCTCGATTACTTCTCTCTATGGCGCATATCCAACCTGAAGGCTGGCGTGAAATGGCCGTCACCGGCGCAGCACAACGTGAGATCGAAACGCTGCATCTGCTGGCGGCCAGGCTCTCCGACGACTACACCGTATTTCACGGGGTGCACTGGACGCATGTGGAACAAGGCTATTCTGCCTATGGCGATATTGATTTCATCATCGTGGGTCCGGATGGCCGCACCTTGCTGATTGAACAGCAATCCGGTTTTCTGACCGAGACGGATGAGGGACTTGCCAAAAAAATGCCGGGTACCGACAAGCCCCGGCTGATTCAGCAGCAAATTTTGCGGCCGCTGTCGGTACTGCGTCAGCGCTTTGGCCACGCGGCTGAACCACTGCTGATCGATTATTTGCTGTATTTCCCGGATTACCAGATCAAGCGTCCCGAAGCTGCAGGCATCGCACCCGAACGCATTGTTGATGCCAGTCGCCGCGATCAACTGCCGACCCTTATTCTTCAGTTGTTGCCGAAGACAGGCAAATCAGCGCAGCGTGATCGAGTCGTGCGTTTTTTTAGCAATGTACTGCAACTGGTGCCGGACCCTAGCGCCATGATCGGGCAGGCAAATGCGCTGGTCACGCGCCTGTCGGGCGGGCTCGCTACCTGGGCACGGCAACTTGAGTTCTCGCCTTTTCGTCTGCGCGTCACAGGTACCGCCGGCAGCGGCAAGACACAGTTGGCGCTGGCTGAATTTTCCGATGCATTGGCGCGCGGCTTGCAAGCTCTGTATGTGTCCTATAACCGTCCTCTGGCCGATCACGTGCGTAAGCTCTTGCCAGACGGCGGCGTGGTGGCGAGTTTTCATCAGCTGTGCGACCGCTTTGCACGCGACTCAGGTATGACACCGGATTATCGCGATCCTGCCGTCTGGCGCAGTCTCGAGCAAACGCTGGCCGATAGTCCGCTGTCCCCCGACTGGCAATTCGATCTGCTGATTGTCGATGAAGGTCAGGATTTCTCCGACCGCTGGCGCGATACCCTGCTGCGTCTGCTAAAACCTGATGGTCGTGCGCTCTGGCTGGAAGACCCCATGCAAAATTTATACGGTCGTGATGCTGTCGCACTGCCCGGCTGGGTGAGCTTGCATGCGTGGTCGAATTTTCGCAGCCCCAGACACATCGTCGATCTGCTGTCTTCAATCGCGCCGGCAGGTACGGCTATCGAAGCGGCGAGCCCGTTTGCCGGTGCGGAAATTGAGCTGCTCACCTACACGCATGACGATGCCAGCGCATTGCAAACGCAGACACGTCAGGCAATCACCCGCTGTCTGGCAGCAGGCTATACGCGCAGCGATATGGCGATCGTGAGTTTTCGTGGTCGTGAAAATTCTGCACTGCTCAATCTCGATGCGCTGGGTCAGCATCCACTCAAATCATTCAAAGGCAGCTACGACTTGTTCGGCAATCCGGAGTTTCGCGAAGGTGAACTGCTGACCGAATCGGTCTATCGCTTCAAGGGTCAGTCTGCTCCGGCGGTGATTTTTACGGAAATTGATTTCGAAACACTGGATGAAAAAAGCTTTCGCAAACTTTTCGTGGGCATGACACGGGCGCGAATGAAGCTAGTTTTAGTTATGTCCGAGCGCGCAGCACAACAGCTACCAGCAGGCAGTCTCTGATGGAGAAGGCTGGCGTAAGCGGTAAAATGCCCCCAATAAAAACCCTCTGTCAGGAGCCGAGACCATGACCGCCATATCCAAGCATCCCGCCCGCCGCACCTTCCTCAAGCAATCCGCTGCACTGAGTGGCGCTTTTGTGCTGGGCTTGCAGGCCGCCACCTCGGGAACTGCGATTGCCGCTGAAGCCAGTGGCGCACCGGAAGTGACGCACTGGATCGTGATTCAGCCCGACGACACGGTCATTATCCGTATCGCGCGCTCGGAGCTGGGTCAGGGTTCTTTCACCGGTTTGGCCCAACTGGTGGCCGAAGAGCTGGAATGTGACTGGGACAAGGTGAAACCCGAATACGCGGATGTGAACATGCACATGCGTCGCAACCGGATTTTCAAGGACATGTCCACGGGCGGCAGCCGTGGCATCCGGGACTCGCATGAATATATGCGTCAAGGCGGTGCTGCAGCACGCGAGATGCTGATCGCCGCCGCCGCACAGCAATGGAATGTACCTGCATCGGAATGTAGCGTGAGCAAAGGCGTAGTGACTCACCCTTCCGGCAAAACGGCGCGCTATGGTGAACTGGCCGGCATTGCCGCCACCCTGCCAGTGCCGGCGGCTCCCCGTTTGAAAGATCCGAAAAACTGGAAACTGATCGGCACATCGCCGGCGCGCTTCGACATACCTGCAAAGGTCAATGGCTCGCAAATCTATGCAGCGGATGTACGCCTGCCGGGGATGTTGCATGCGTCGATCTTGCAGAGTCCGGTGTTTGGCGGATTTCTGAAACGCTATGACGATGCTGCCGCAAAAAAAATGCCGGGCGTGAAGCATATCGTCACCTCGGAAGAATGGATTGCTGTTGTTGCCGACAACTGGTGGCAAGCGAATCAGGCACTCAAAGCGATCAAGCCTGAATGGGAAAACGGCGAGAAAGGCAAAATCTCCAGCGCTTCTATCATGGCGTATATGCGCGAAGGTCTGGAAGCCAAAGAAGCACCGATCGCACGCAAAGACGGCGATGCCCGCAGCGCACTCGCCGGCGCGCACAAGGTACTCGAAGCAGAGTACACCACCGGCTTTGTGAATCACTGCACTATGGAACCGCAGACAGCCACAGCAATTTACACAGCCGACCGGCTTGATGTGTGGGTCGGCACGCAAAATGGTGAAGCTTCGGCAGCAGCAGCCTCCGAATCCGGCGGACTAGCGCTCGACAAAGTGTATATCCACAAAATACATGCCGGTGGTGGATTTGGTCGACGTGGACCGCATCAGGACTATGTGAAGCAGGCTGTCAAAATCGCCAAAGCGATACCGGGCATACCAGTGCGCCTGCAATGGTCACGCGAAGAAGACATGCGTCAGGGTCGCTATCGTCCGGTCACACTGGTGAAACTGCGCGGTGGTCTGGATGAAAAAGGCAATTGGGTGGGTTGGGAAGTTCGTCAGTCGGATCAGTCAATTGCAGTGACTGTCTATCCGCAGTTTGTGAAGGATGGCGTTGATCAGATCAACACGCGTGTATTCCGTGACAATCCGTACGCCGTACCCAATTTTACGAACGAATACATGATGCGCGATCTGCATGTACCGCCGGGTTTCTGGCGTGCGGTGGCTCATACCAATAATCCGTTTTATCGCGAATGCTTTATTGATGAACTCGCGCATGCGGCAGGCAAAGATCCCTACCAGTTCCGCCGTCCGCTGCTGGAAGGTAAAAAAGATCAAGCTGTACTCGATGCAGTCGCCAAAGCCATAGGCTGGGACAAGCCTGCGGCCAAGGGTGTGCATCGCGGGATTGCTGTCGTGGATTCCTACGGTAGCTTCACCGCAGCGGCCGTCGAGCTCTCGGTCAGCAAGGGCTCGGTGATTGATGTCAAACGAGTTGCTGTGGCGATTGACAGCGGTCATGTGGTGCATCCAGATGCAGTCAAGGCACAGATTGAAGGTGGTGTGGTCTGGGGATTGTCAGCGCTGATGTTCGAAGACATCACGATTGAGCAGGGTCGCGTAGTACAGGGTAATTTTGGCGATTATCCGCTGGCGCGTATCGGGCATTCGCCACAAGTCATACCTGTGCTGGTTCCAACGGGCGGCTTTTGGGGCGGCGTCGGCGAACCGCCGATTGGTGGTGTGATACCTGCGATGATGAATGCCTTATTTAAAGCAACAGGCAAGCGCATTCGCTCATTGCCGCTGCGGCATCATGGCTTCACGTACAAGGCTTGAATTCGTTCATTCAAGTTCACTAGGAATAATTTTTTCAGGTAGGCGAGGAAAGACGCTGGATCCCGGCCTGCGCCGGGATGACAGTAGTTTTTGAGGCGACCGTAAAATTCTCACCGTCATCTAGGCGCGAGCCGAAATCCAGCGTCTTTGCATGTGTACGGTAATGTTGTCTTGATAGAAGACGAGAGACTACCCGTCAAAGAACGGGCATACCCGACATCGTGGAAGGACTAGTCATCATCTGCCCCATGAGTTTTTCGGTAACGAAGAGAAGACCACACCGAGGCGGCAATAAAAGCAATCCCAATCAGGCCGGTAACAATCTCGGGCACATGAAATTTCATGGTCATGAACATGATCAGCGCCAAAATACCGATCGCATAGTGGGCACCGTGTTCCAGAAAGACGTACTCATCGAGCGTACCCTGCTTGACAAGATAGACGGTAGTTGAACGCACGAACATCGCGCCGATCGTCAGACCCAGCATGATGATCACCACATCATTGGTAATCGCAAACGCACCGATGACACCATCAAAGGAGAAGGATGCATCCAGGATCTCCAGATACAAAAAGCCACCGATACTCCCGCTCTTGACGATCTTTGACAGATCGGTGCCTTTGACTTCTTCTTTATCGAGCAGATTACTCAGAATATCAACGCCAACGTAAGTAATGATGCCCCAAACACCTGCGGTGAGCACCAACAGGTGATTAGACGCCTCGGCCAGCATCAGGCTGGCCAGCACTACCAACAAAGCGATAAAAATGGGTATCGCCTGAATTTTTCCGTAGCTGGCCATCTTCGCTTCGGCATGACCCAGCCAGTGCAATTCTTTGTCTTCATCGAAAATAAAATTCAGGAATACCAGCAGCAGGAATACGCCACCAAAAGCAGCCACCTCGTCATGATGCTTCACCAGAAGTGCGGAAAACTCATGAGGGCTATGCAAGGCGAGGTTCCAGACCTCGGCGGCGCCAAGATCAGCAGTCTGCGCAACAATGACGAGAGGGAAAACCAGACGCATACCGAACACGGCGACGACCATACCCAAAGTCAGAAACAGCCCCTGCCAAAATGCATCCCAGCGCTTGAGTACGGAGGCATTCACAACCGCATTATCAAAGGACAGTGAGACTTCCATCAGGCTAAGGATCAGCGTAACGCCGAACGCAGTCATGGCGCCTGCAATACCACTCTGTTCGAAGCCCCACCAGGAGGCGAGCACTAGACAGATCACCGCGATGATGATGGAACCACTAAAGTGCCTCACTACGAACCTCCAAAACGGTTTTTTAATCGTTGAATCGAGTGCGCTTATTCCGCGGCAACGAGAGAATACCAAATCGGGAGGCCTTCAGTCATGTAAAAAAGGGCTACGACCTCTGAGCGTAACCCTTGTTGATTCTGAAGATTTCAACCGTATTACAGAAGTGCCCATCTCTGAAGGTACGTGACTCGACCAAAACCAGTCCGTCCCACGCATTGAATGATGATCTATTCGTCTTCCGAGCTAGGCATGTGACAGATTCATCTACAGAATGCCGTTATGGCTCTTTGACTCGGACATGGTGTCGTCGACCTTCTGCGGCAGCGTAAAGCTTCGACGCCACTACTCACAATAGCTCTCGATTCTCAACAGATTCATCGTTTTTCTTTTACCTCTTATCTGGCCTCTGCGCTAATCGCGAGCAAGTCGCCCGTATGTAGAGATCATGCCGATGACCATCTTCACTTAGACGATCACGCAGTCGCCCCTTATGATCGGCAACGAGCTCGTGTAACAGCACACCATTCATGAACGACGCTGGGATTGGATCCTCTTAGCGCTCCCACAACACCCGCAGCATATAGTCGTCCTTGTTGTAGTGATAGCTCAGCGTACCTCGATAGGCATGCTCGAGCGCCTCGCCTAAACCGCGCACCAGATGAATATCGGTGGTCGTGATTTCCCAAACATCTGGCTGCTCATCAATTTGCATGATGCGTTGCAAGGGGTGTTCTTTTTTTTCTCGCTCTTCATGGTGACGTAATAACTGCATCACTTCGTCACGATGATTTTTCGCAAAAACACCTTTGATTGTCAGATAACCCGCAGGTATGTCTTCCCGTACGCGGGCACAGGCAGGACATCTTTCTCTATTGGCCTTCACTTGTGGCGGCTCGGATGACCACTGCCATCGACCTTTCTGATAAACCGCGCCGCAATCGCTACACACCGTGGGCTCGGCATATTTTCCGCGTTGCTGAAATGGATCGGTGGCAGCACCATCGAAAATTTCCAGATGGCGCCCTGGATGAAAGCTTGGAGCAGGTCCCTGCGGCGTTTTCATGGCAAACCCTTTGAGAAAATCATAGTAATGCATACAGGGTAGCCATGCACCGACCCAAGCGTTTGCGGCGACACAAACCGAGGCTTATGAGGGCGGCTAACTTGAAAGAATGTTTGGCACTGTGACGATAAAAGTCCGTAGCCACATTGGATCGGCTATCGCAGGTGGCTTATGAGATCGTCTGTCTGGCGGTGCCGGAAAAGAAAAACGGCCTAGCGCTTTAGGCGCTAAGCCGTTGATTTGATGCTAAATGCTGGTGCGGCTGGCAGGAATTGAACCCACGACCCCTTGGTTCGTAGCCAAGTACTCTATCCAACTGAGCTACAGCCGCGACGGCGCGAAGTATATCACCAGAACCGGCCTTTGGGTAAAGCTCGGACTAGCGTTGTCAGGGGCGTCGGGGCTGGTACAGGTCCTGACCGGCTTCGTTGATCTGTTGCCGCAAGGCCTTCCGTTCTTCCGGTGACAAACGCGATGAGCGGCGATCGCCATCCTCGTTTTTCTGACGGGTCTCATCATTGCGTGGACGCGGCTCGTTCGCAGAGGCCGGTGCCATTTCATGACGGGGACGGTTTTCGGCTTTACCCTGCGCCTCGGCAGCCACGCTTCCGTGCAATAGCACGAGCGCAGGCAGTAGCAACAGTTTGCAAGACGATTTCATGGCGACGATAAAGGCGTTTTCTGGCACAGGCCACAGTGTAGTGGGTTCCGGCGACCTAATGACCAACGGCCGGTGGAAACTTTGTAAAGCTTTGTAATTCCTGCCGGGATGCAGGTATTGAAATTCGGGAAGGACGTTACCATAGCGCCATGGACACGACAAATCCCCTTCCTATCGTCCTCTCCCGCCGCAAGCCAGGGTCGCAAGCAAGAATCTTGGTGGTGGATGATGATGCGCGCCTGCGCGACCTGCTCAAGCGCTTCCTGAGTGAGAACGGCTATGCGGTAACAGCCGCCGCCAGCGCGATCGAGATGAATCGGCTCTGGATACGCGAACGCTACGATCTGCTGGTACTTGATCTGATGCTGCCCGGCGAAGATGGCATGTCGATCTGCGGGCGGCTTCGTGGCGGCGGCGACGATACCCCGATCATCATGCTGACCGCGAAAGGCGAAGACGCCGACCGTATTGCCGGACTTGAAACAGGTGCGGATGACTACCTGCCCAAGCCCTTCAATCCACGCGAACTGCTTGCTCGGATCACCGCGGTGCTGCGACGGGTGGCGCCCGAAGAACTGCCGGGCGCTCCATCGGAGCATGCCGAAGTCTATGTTTTCGGTGAATTCACTTTCGATTTATCGCGACGCTCGCTGACACAGAATGGCAAAGCGATCGCGCTGACCAGTGGCGAGTACTCAGTGCTCAAGACGCTGGCTCGTCATGCAAGGCAACCACTGTCGCGTGAAAAGCTCATGGAACTCGCCCGTGGACGTGAGTATGAAGTCTACGATCGCAGCCTTGATGTGCAGATATCCCGCCTGCGCAAACTGATCGAACCCGATCCCTCCAGCCCGCGCTATATCCAAACCGTCTGGGGACTGGGCTATGTGTTCATTCCCGATGACGATCCGGCATGAGTAGCCCACTTCGGCATACCCGGTCGGTTCAGCTGGGCGGGCTACGCAGCGGCCTGTTCTGGCGCACTTTTTTTCTGATCGCCTTTCTGATAGCTGCCAGCATGGCGGCGTGGGTCGCGAGTTTTCGGGTCGTGGAGCGCACGCCGCGCGGCGAACAAATTGCGGCACAGGTGACCTCAATCGTCACGATTACTCGCGCCGCTCTGCTCCACTCCGCACCAGAATTGCGGCGCGAACTGCTGTTTGATCTGGCGAGTAATCAAGGCATACGCATTTATCCGCGAGAAACCGAGGATGTAACCGATGCGATGCCCGACACGGATCTAATGAATGTGATCGAAGAGAGTGTGCGTCAGCGCTTGGGACAAGACACGCAGTTTGCCGGTGAGGTCAACGAGATACGCGGCTTTTGGGTGAGCTTCCGTATCGACGATGATGATTACTGGCTGATGATGGATCGCGAGCGCATCGAACGCACCTTGGGTATTCAATGGATTGGTTGGGTAACGGTGACGTTGGTACTGTCTCTGCTGGGCGCTGTGTTCATTAGTCGACTGATCAATCAGCCACTGGCACGTTTGTCATCCGCCGCGCGCGCCATGGCTCGTGGTCTGACGCCAGCGCCCTTGCCGGATCAGGGTCCGACAGAAATACGCGAAGCGAATCAGAGTTTTAATCAGATGGTACAGGATCTGAACCAGGTCGAGTCGGATCGTGCGGTCATTCTGGCCGGCATCTCGCATGACCTGCGCACGCCGATTGCCCGCATGCTGCTTGAAGTCGAGATGGCCAAATTACCCGAAGATGCTCGTAATGGCATGCAATCCGATCTCGCACAGATGGAAGCCATCATCGGACAGTTTCTGGATTACGCGCGTCCTGCCGAATCGTCGGCTTTCAGCACCTTCGATTTATCCGCACTGTTGCAGAAGATGGTGGAAGAGGCAGCGCGTCTCCCTGATCTGAACATCAATGCATCCATTGATACTGCACTGAGTGCAACCGGCAATTCGACCGACATCGGGCGTGTAATTAGCAATCTGATCGAGAATGCGCGACGCTATGGCAAAACCCCCGACAGCGGTGTTGCGGAACTCGACATCAGTGCTAAGCGCGAAGGCAAAACCATCCGATTGGAAATCGCCGATCACGGCGTCGGATTACCCGAGGAAGAGATCCCGCATTTGCTGCGCCCGTTCACCCGCATGGACACGGCTCGCACCCACGCCAATGGCGCGGGGCTTGGCTTGGCGATTGTGGATCGCGTGGTGCAGCGACATCAGGGACGACTGGAAATAAAAAACCGCGAGGCCGGCGGGCTCGCGGTTCGGGTTTGGATCAAAGTAGCGCAGTCAGCTTAAGTCTTTAAGCAGCGCCGCCAAGGTCTCCTGTGGCAGATCTTCGAGATGCACAGGATAGTTCGGATGATCGCAGCCCACCATCATCTGCGCACCGCTCTTCAATGCCGATTTCATTTCAGGCGTCAGTTCAAAGCGCACAAAATGTACCGCTGAAGTTTTCTCGGCAGTTTCGCGCTCCAGATCTTCATCCGCAATCGCGTAAACGCGCGGCTGACCTTCCACCTGAATGAACAAACGATCTTCAATGCCAATCAGTTTGGCCAGCGCCACTTTTCGCTCGGCCACATTGCCGTATTCGATCAGCATGGTGGCTTTGAAGTTGCTGCCCTCAGGGCACAACGGATTGTAAGCATCAAGCTCGGATTGAATGCCTTCTTCCTCGAAAATCTTTTCGATACGCAGCATCTCCTGCACCTGATAGCGCAGGGTGATTTCATCTTCAAACAGCAGCGTGACGTGGTTACCCAGATAAACGCTACGATTTTTTTTGTGCTCCATCACCTGTTTGCGGACCTCGATACGCGTTTTAGCGTAGGTCTCGAGGCTAATTAGGCTTTCACGAGTAATCATTATGAATTCCTTTAAAAATCAATTAAAAAATCAAATGGCGTAAGCGATGCGCAGCAGTGACAAGGGGTGCGCCATCTCGGCTTTTTTCATACCACCCTCTTCCATGCCCTGCGCAATGTGATGCCCCGCCAGCTGGCAGTCTGAAGAAATGTAATCCGGCTCATCATTGGACATGGCCTTAAAAACCGGCTTGCCGATCTTCATCGACATTGCGTGATATTCCTTCTTCACGCCGTACGTACCCGCATGACCAGAGCAGCGCTCGACCACATTGAGTTTGGTATCGAGCACCAGTTGCAACATCTCGGCAGTCTTGCGGCCTACGTTCTGCACGCGCGAGTGGCAAGGGATGTGATACGACACCTGCCCCAGCGACTCTTTGAAATCGGTCTTGAGCAAACCATCACGATTACGTACAACGAAATACTCAAACGGATCCCACATCGCTTCCTTCACCAACTGGGTATCGGCGCAGTCAGGGAACATCAGTGGCAATTCCTGCTTGTACATCAGCGTGCAGGAAGGTATCGCCGTCAGAATGGCATAACCTTCTTTCGCGAGCTTGGCCAAGTGCGGAATGTTGATCGCTTTTTTCTCGGCCACGCCTTGTAAATCACCCTGCTCCAGCTTGGGCATACCGCAGCAAGCTTCTTTTTCCACCATCACATACGGAATTTCATTGTGATCCAAAATCGCCAGCAGATCGTGACCGATACCGGGTTCGTTGTAGTTCACATAGCAGGTCGAATAAATCGCTACTTTACCCGGCGTTTTAGCGCCATCTTTTACAGGATGCGCCGCCGAACGTTTCGCACTCGAGCGGAACTTGGTCGTCGCGAATTCCGGCAACCACGCCTTTTTGTCGACCCCGAGTACATTCTCGAGAACGCCGCGCGTGAATGCTGTCTTGTTCACTGCATTAACCGCCTGGGTCACAATAGGTATGCCCGCAAACATGCCGAGACCATCGGTGTTAGAGAGAAACTTGTCGCGCGCCAGCACTTCGCCTTTTTTGTACTTCACGGCTTTGGCACGCAACATTAAATGGGGGAAGTCGAGGTTCCACTCATGCGGCGGTGTATACGGGCATTTGGTCATGTAGCACAGGTCGCACAGATAGCACTGGTCGACGACCTTCATGAAATCCTTCTTGTCGACGCCATCGACTTCCATCGTGTCGGACTCATCGACGAGATCGAACAGCGTGGGGAAGGAGGCGCACAACGATACACAGCGGCGGCAACCATGGCAGATGTCGTAGACACGCTCAAGCTCAGCGTTCATCGAATCTTCGTTGTAAAAGTCCTCGCTCAGCCAATCTAAGGGATGACGGGTCGGGGCTTGAAGGTTACCTTCTCGTGACATGTTTTGATCTCTTGCAGGTGATTAGGGTTGTGCGCAGCGCATGCGTGCGGCTTCATGCGCTCTGCACAACCCTCTTTGCTTTTGCTCGGAGGGTTGTGACAACGTGCCTATCAGTCGACCAGTGCGTCGAGGGCCTTCTGATAACGGTTAGCGTGTGAACGCTCTGCCTTGGCCAGTGTTTCGAACCAGTCAGCGATTTCGTCGAAACCTTCTTCACGAGCTGTCTTAGCCATACCTGGGTACATGTCGGTGTACTCATGGGTTTCGCCGGCAACTGCTGCCATCAGGTTCTGACGCGAAGAACCAATAGGCATACCGGTTGCTGGATCGCCGACTTGCTCAAGGTACTCGAGGTGGCCGTGTGCATGGCCAGTTTCGCCTTCAGCAGTCGAGCGGAACAGTGCTGCGACATCGTTTTGGCCTTCAATGTCAGCCTTGTTCGCGAAGTACAAATAACGACGATTTGCCTGTGATTCGCCTGAAAAAGCATCTTTCAGATTGGCTTCAGTCTTAGAGCCTTTCAACTTGGACATGTAGATCTCCTATAAATTCATGGAACCACCTACCCCCATCACCAAAGTGATGCTAGAGGTATACGATCTGGGTTGAAAACCGACCAACTGGTACAGGTTTCCGCATTGGAGTATGGGGTGGGCGACAGAAAAGCTCAAATTGGCTATCTCAATGCAGCCAATTGAGAAAAGCTATTGAGTTACAAAAAAGTGTAGATGAGAACTATTACCATTTTTTCAAAAGCAGGGCGATTGCTTGAACGGCAATACCCTCCTCGCGCCCTTCCCACCCCAGACGCTCGTTGGTCTTGGCTTTAAGGTTGATCTGTGCTCCGGAGATCGCCAGATCAGCCGCAATGTGGGCAATCATGCGGGGCAAGTGAGGGGCCATTTTGGGAGCTTGGGCGATGATCGTTGCGTCAATATTGCCGATTTCATAAGCAGCAGAGCGTACCCGCTGCGCTGCCACCCGCAGCAGCACTCTTGAATCAGCCCCTGCAAATTCCGGATCGGTATCGGGAAAGTGCTGACCGATATCGCCAAGACCCGCCGCACCCAGCAGCGCATCCGTAATGGCGTGCAGCAGCACATCGGCGTCAGAGTGTCCCAGCAACCCGCTGCGATGGGGAATCGTGACGCCGCCAATAATCAAAGGCCGGCCCGGCATCAGTGCGTGGCAGTCATAGCCCTGACCGATACGAAACGGTGGCGCAGACGAGGATGGGTTATTCATGCAGAGCCTTTCAGATAGCGTTCGGCCAGCAGCATATCCTCTGGCAGCGTGACTTTAAAATTGCGTGGACTACCCTCGACCAGCCGAGGCTGCAGACCCAGTGCCTCGAACGCACTGGCCTCATCCGTGACAGCGTCGGCTTTCAGCAATGCATCGAGCAACGCGGCATGACGAAACATCTGAGGCGTCTGCGCCGCCCATAAGCGCTCGCGTGGCACGGTTTCGAGCGCTCTGCCCTGCTCGCTGCTGCGCTTGAGCGTATCCGCAACGGGCAAGGCCAACAATCCACCGACCGGGTCCGCTGCAACTGCCGTGATCAGCCTGACGATCAGTTCCACCGTCAGACCGGGACGCGCAGCGTCATGCACCAGCACCCAATCATCGGGCTTGACCTCGGTCGCCATCGCACCGAGACCGTTGGTCACCGAGACCTGACGGGTCGCACCACCACAAAGCAGAATTGTAGTGCGCGGTATTGCGGGTAGCGTCGCGATGAAACTATCCTCAGGGCTCACCACCACATAGCAATGTTCTATTTCAGGCGTTGCGGCAAATGTTTCCATCACATGCTGCAACAGTGACTTGCCAGCAATCTGTCCATATTGCTTGGGCACGGCACCGCCCATGCGTGCACCGACGCCGGCGGCAGGAACGAGAGCGAAGTAACGAGGCTGAGTCATAGACGATATAATCGCACGCTTAGCTACAAAATTTCCATTCATAACCACGGCCGCTACTACCCGCCGCTATCCGCGAAGGCTTTTTGTCTTTGCCTGTCATGCCCTCAGCTTCTACACCGATACGACCGCTTCCCAAACCCGGCACCCGCTTCGTGATGCCCGCGCTGCATGGCGCTGCGGAGTCCTTGGTGCTCGCCCAAGCCGCGCATGCGCTCAAGGCCGAGGGACGCATGCTGGCCATTATTGTCGCCGATGCACCCGCCGCACAACGTTTGCTGACCGAGATCTCTTGGTTTGGTCAGCGCGAAGGCCAGGCGCTGCGCTGCCATTTGCTACCCGATTGGGAGACCTTACCTTACGACGCATTTTCACCGCACCAGGATCTGGTATCCGAGCGTCTGGCGACAATGCATGAAATTCGCAGTGCTCAATGCGATGTCCTGATCGTACCCGCCACCACTGCGTTGGTACGGATGGGACCGCCGTCATTTCTGGCCGCTTACACCTTCTTTTTCAGGCAGGGTGAGCGACTCGATGAAGCGCAACTCAGATCACAACTCACTCTCGCCGGCTATGCGCATGTGGCGCAAGTGATGTCGCCCGGTGAATATTCGGTGCGCGGTGGACTGATTGATCTTTTCCCGATGGGCTCGGTGCTACCGTACAGGATTGATCTTTTTGGTGACAGCATCGAAAGTTTGCGCACCTTTGATGTGGACACGCAAAGATCGCTCTATCCGGTCAAAGAAGTGCGGCTTTTGCCGGGTCGTGAATTTCCGATGGATGAAGCGGCACGCAGCGCCTTCCGCAGCCGCTGGCGTGAAGTAATCGAAGGCGATCCATCGCGCTCCATGATTTATCGCGACATTGGTAACGGTATTGCATCGGCTGGTATTGAATATTACTTGCCGCTGTTTTTCGAAGAGACCGCGACGCTGTTTGATTATCTGCCCGAAGGCAGCAGCTTTACGCTGATTGGCGATATCGAAGCTTCCATACAGCGCTTCTGGTCTGACACACGTTCTCGCTACAACTTTCTCAAATCGGATCGCGAGCGACCACTGCTGCCGCCCGAGCAAATTTTTCTGAGCGATGAAGATTTCTTTTCACTGCTGAAACCCTACGGACGCTGGGTCTTACAGAGCAAGGTCGAAGCCTCCGAGCTTTCTGCAACCTTGCCCGACATTGCGGTCAATCGCCGACTTGATGATCCGCTCAGCAATCTGCGTGCTTTTCTGTTACAGAGCCCTCATCGCGTCATGATTTGCGCCGAATCCGGTGGACGGCGCGAAACATTGCGTGAGTACTTCAGTGAATATGACTTGTCATTGACGGCCTGCGAGAGCCTTGATGATTTCATGGCGTCCACAGACCGGATGATGCTGTGTGTCTCGCCGTTGCACGAGGGCACATTACTCTCGACAGAGCTAGGCGATATCGCCTTCATCACTGAAACAGAGCTTTATGCCGGCAGCGGTCGTCGTGCAGGTCGCAAAACGCAAGAGGGTCCGACCCAAGTCGATTCCATGGTGCGTGATCTATCCGAACTGAAAATCGGCGATCCGGTAGTTCACCTCAACCATGGCATCGGTCGTTACTGCGGTCTGATCAGCATGGATCTGGGTGAAGGCGAGACAGAGTTTCTGCATCTCCAGTATGCAAAAGAAACCACACTGTATGTGCCGGTCTCGCAGCTGCACGTGATATCGCGCTACTCGGGCGCTGCACCGGAAGACGCACCCTTGCACACACTGGGATCAGGCCAGTGGGAAAAAGCTCGACGCAAAGCCGCCGAGCAAATACGCGACACCGCCGCAGAACTGCTGAATCTGTATGCACGTCGCGCCGCCCGCCAGGGACATTCGTTTGAATATTCAGCGCATGACTATGAAGCTTTTGCTGATAGTTTCGGCTTCGAAGAAACGGTCGATCAGGCTGCCGCTATTCAAGCCGTAATCAAGGATATGACCTCAGGCAAACCGATGGATCGCCTCATCTGCGGCGACGTGGGTTTCGGCAAAACCGAGGTCGCACTTCGCGCAGCCTTTGTCGCGGTGATGGGTGGCAAACAAGTCGCCATCCTTGCGCCGACCACGCTGCTGGCCGAACAACACGCCCAAACATTTGCCGATCGTTTTGCTGATTGGCCGGTACGTATCGCAGAATTGTCTCGCTTCAGAACCAGCAAGGAAGTCACACAGGCCCTCAAAGGCATGGCCGACGGATCGATTGATGTCGTTATCGGCACACATAAGCTCTTGTCGGCGGATGTGAAATTTCAGCGGTTGGGTCTGGTGATCATCGACGAGGAACACCGCTTTGGTGTCCGTCAGAAAGAAGCGCTCAAGGCCTTGCGTGCCGAAGTGGATGTGCTCACCCTCACGGCCACGCCGATACCCCGCACTCTGGGCATGGCACTCGAAGGTCTGCGCGATTTCTCAGTGATTGCCACCGCGCCGCAAAAACGTTTGGCAATCAAAACTTTCGTTCGCGGCGAATCCGAGTCGGTCATTCGCGAAGCTTGTCTGCGCGAACTAAAGCGCGGTGGACAGGTGTATTTTCTGCACAACGAAGTCGACACCATCGAGAACCGTCGCAAGGCACTCGAGGCGCTGCTGCCTGAGGCACGCATTGCGATCGCCCACGGACAAATGCATGAACGCGATCTCGAAAAAGTCATGCGCGACTTCGTTGCGCAGCGTTTCAATATTCTTCTGTGCACGACCATCATCGAAACCGGTATTGACGTACCCACGGCCAACACCATCATCATGCATCGCGCTGATCGCTTTGGTCTCGCGCAGCTGCATCAGCTGCGTGGCCGCGTCGGCCGATCTCATCATCAGGCTTACGCTTATTTGCTGGTGCATGATGTGCAGACACTGACCCGTCAGGCCGAGCGCCGGCTGGATGCCATCCAGCAAATGGAAGAACTGGGCAGTGGCTTTTATCTGGCCATGCATGATTTGGAAATTCGCGGCGCTGGTGAGGTACTCGGCGAAAACCAATCGGGCGAAATGACCGAAATCGGATTTCAGCTGTATTCCGACATGCTCATGGCCGCGGTGCGATCACTGAAAAACGGTAAAGAGCCCGATCTCGCATCGCCGCTATCCACCACGACCGAAATCAATCTGCATGTACCCGCTTTATTGCCCAGTAATTTTTGCGGTGATGTGCACGAACGACTCTCGATTTATAAGCGTTTGGCAAATGGACAAACGCAGGAAAGCATCGATAATCTACAAGAAGAACTGATCGACCGTTTTGGTAAACTACCTGATCCTGTCAAAGCGCTGATTGAAACCCACAGGCTTCGCGTTTCTGCAAAAACCGTCGGCATCATCAAGATCGATGCGCATGCCGAATCCGCACAACTGCAATTTGAACCAAAACCACCGATCGATCCGATGCGCATTATTGAACTTGTTCAGAAAAGTCGTCACATACGCCTGTCCGGGCAGGATAAGCTGAAAATTACTGCTTCCATGCCCGACTTGGCCGCGCGGGTCAACCAACTCAAGGCCACCATCCGCGCACTGTCCCACTGATACGCTGACGCAGCTCGAGTATGAATTCATCGACGAAACTGATTCTTCAAGGCCCCGGTGCCGATAGCGACACGGTCAATCGCATTGCAGCGATTGTCCACGCAAAAAAAATTACTCCGATTGCACCCAAGGCGTTTCGTTGCGACGACATCGACAGCAGCAATGCGCTACGTTCGGAAGTCGCAGCGGTCTGTCACCCGGCGCGCATGGATGGCACCTTCATGGACGCCAGCCGACAACTGTCGGACTTCCGCGTGCTAGTGATGGACATGGATTCGACCTTGATCACGATCGAGTGCATCGATGAAATCGCCGACATGCAGGGACTCAAAACCGAAGTTGCTGCGATCACCGAAGCCGCCATGCGTGGCGAACTGGATTTCCGCGAGAGCCTGATGCGTCGGGTGGCCTTGCTCAAAGGTTTGGATGCGTCTGCGCTACATCAGGTTTTCGAAGAACGCTTGCGCCTGTCCCCCGGTGCAGACAGTCTGCTGCAGGGAATCAAGGCCGCTGGTCTGCGTTCGGTGCTGGTCTCGGGTGGCTTTACTTATTTCACTGATCGCTTAAAGAACCTACTGGCGCTAGATACCACGCGCGCCAACCTGCTCGAGGTCGTCGACGGCAAATTGACCGGTCATGTGATTGGTAACATCATCGATGCTGAGGCAAAACGGCAAACCGTGATCGATGAATGCAAAGCATTGAGTACATCGCCGGCCGCTGCGATCGTGATTGGTGATGGCGCAAACGACCTGGCCATGATGTCGGTTGCAGGGTTATCGGTGGCTTTCCGCGCCAAACCCGTGGTTCAGGCAAAAGCCCATGTCACGCTAAACTATACTGGGTTGGACGGCGTTCTGAATCTGTTTCGCTGAGTCGTTATCAACACCGCCATTTTTTCGGATGAGATAGTACAAGCCATGATGGATGAAAAAATTTACCTCGACAGCGATACCGAATCTAACAAGCGACTGCTGTGGTGGCTTTATTTGATGCACGGCTTTTCTATGATTTTCTCGCTGGGTGCGCTCTCTTTTGTGCCATTGATAATCAACTATCTGAAAAGCGCGGACACCGAAGGCAGTTTTCTGCGTTCACACCACAGCTGGCAGATCCGTTCTTTCTGGTGGTATCTCGTGTGGATGACGATCGGCTTTGTTTTTTTCATCACCGTGTTCGGCATACCTGTAGCTGCGCTGATGTGGCTCGGTGCCTGGATATGGAAAGCGTATCGCCTAATCCGGGGGTTTTTGGATCTGAATGCCAATAAAGCTATGCCAATGTGAGTAATGCCTGCGACAAATCTGCAATCAAATCTTCGACAGCCTCCAGACCAATATTGAAGCGCACCAGCTGCCCTTCGCTGTGCCATTCACGACGTATCGCTGCCATACGATAAGGCACGGCGAGGCTATTCGCCCCACCCCAGCTGTAACCAATGCGAAATAATTTCAGGCTGTCGATGAAATGATCCGTCTGCGCCTCAGTGAAACGCGGATCGAACAGCACCGAGAACAATCCACCAGCACCCGTAAAGTCGCGCTGCCATATTGCGTGACCGGGGCAATCTGGCAAGGCCGGATGCAATACCTGCGAAATCTCGGGTCGCGCTTTCAGCCAATGCGCGATCTGACGTGCGGCAGCATCATGCGCGTCAAAACGCAGCTTCATGCTGGGCAAACCCCGCAAGACAAGATACGCATCATCACCCGACACGCCCATGCCGAGTCGCATATGCGCAGCACCAATTTTTTGGTGTAAATCCTTGTCGCGAGTGATCACCGCCCCCATCAGCACATCCGAGCCACCTGAATGATATTTGGTGAGCGCCTGCATGACGATATCAACGCCATGCTCAAACGCACGAAAACCAATGCCCGCTGACCAAGTATTATCCAACGCCACCGGAACACCCAGCGCGTGCGCGGCGCGGCAAATCGCAGGTATGTCCGGCACTTCCATCGAGACCGATCCCGGTGCTTCAGCCCAGATCAGTCGCGTGTTGGGTTGTATGAGTGCAGCGATGCCCTCACCGATCAGCGGATCGTAATAGCGCACGCTGATATCGAAATCGCGTGACAGCCACTGCGCCAACTCCCGGTTCGGGTTGTAGACATTCTCGGGAATCAGCAGATCATCCCCGGCACGTAGCAAGGCCAGATCAATCATCGCAATCGCAGCTAGCCCACTGGGGGCCAAAAGACAATCACTGCCGCCTTCAATCTCGGCTAGTCGCGCTTCCAGCGTGAAGGTAGTCGGCGTGCCATGCAGGCCGTAGGTGTAGCCATTTTTTTCTTGCCAATTGCGTGATCGCAGTGCGGCGACATCACGAAACAGCACCGTCGATGCGTGATGGATAGGCGTAGGAAAAGCATCGAAACCTTCGGGCGGACGATAGTCCGTCGTGGTCAGCAGTGTTTGAAACGATTTTTTATCGCTCACCTTATCTCCTTGCTCACACTTGCTTCTTAAAGCCTGTCTCGTTAGGTCGATGGCAAGGGGCCGCACCGCAGGCAGTACAGACGCAAGACAAGGGTGCTGCCAACACCGCATGCGGCCTAAAGAGATAAATTTTTAATCGACACTGCCCCAGAGGTCATGTGCATCCGCAGTGGTGATTTTCACATCAATAAACTCACCGACTTTCAGACTGATCGAAGGATCGTAGGGTAGCTTGACATACACCACACCATCAATCTCGGGCGCATCAGCAGACGAACGTGCAGTGGCGCCATTGCGGTCAACCTTGTCAATCAACACCTTGAGCGTCTTGCCCACTTTAGCTTGCAGTCGTTGACGGGAAATACTTTCTTGTAGCTGCATCACGCGCGCGCGACGCTCCTCGCGGACTTC
>Ga0315905_10000599_pt1 | contig 38934 bp, 26 predicted proteins | sample LakEriMetagenome_5_FD_203522 | JGI IMG/M metagenome (GOLD analysis project Ga0315905, IMG submission 203522) | Freshwater fungal communities from buoy surface, Lake Erie, Ohio, United States - Buoy 4 MA121 | ecosystem: Environmental > Aquatic > Freshwater > Lake | place: USA: Lake Erie, Ohio...
TAATTTTCTGTAAAACTGCCATTTTATTTCTATTATTTTATTTCAGTCTGCGAAAATACGATTATCTCCGAAATAATAACAATTCGAATCCTATATTTTACCTAAAAAGTTGAAAAAATTATTCGTCCAACAAGACAGCCATCAGAACAACTTCAATTTTTCGGTTTGAAGCTGCTTCAATTTGAAATTGATAGCCAGCAATTTGTAGCGAGTCTCCTTTTTGCGGAATCTCTTCTGAATGATCAACAATGAGCCCTCCCAAAGTACTGTAAGAATCGTTTTCAGGCAAGTTTAATTTATAGGTTTCATTGATATACGCCACCTCTAATCGCGCTGAAAAACGATACTGACCTTCAGCCAATTGGACTTCTATTTCGGCACCATCATTGTCGTGTTCATCTTCAATTTCACCAAACAATTCTTCAATAATGTCTTCTACCGTAATGATACCCGATGTACCGCCATATTCATCCAATACTACTGCTACCGATTTTCTTTTTTTGGTCAAAAGATTTAATACATCTTTGATAAAAATAGTTTCGGGAACAAATTCGACTGGAATCATGACCGACTTTAGGGTTCGTGGTTTTTTGAAGAGTTCAAACGAATGCACATATCCCAAAATATCATCCAATGTGTTTTGAAATACAATGATTTTAGAATAGCCCGTTTGGACAAATAATTCGCGCAAATTGGTAACCGAATCATACACTTCAATTGCAACTAATTCGGTACGTGGTGTCATGATATCGCGTGCTTTCACTCCAGAAAACTCCAATGCATTTTGAAAAATTTGAATTTCAGAATCGACGGCTTCATTTTCGCCTTTGGCATTCATTTGCTGCGAAATATAATTGCCCAATTCGACTTTACTAAAATAGGAAGGCACGTAATCGCCCTCGGTTTTAAAGAATTTCTTCAATAGAAAATCAGAAATCCAAATAATAAAAGAAGAAATGAAGTTGAATAGTGTATAGAAAACATAGCTGGGAATTGCAAAGAATTTCATTACACTATTGGCGTAGATTTGAAAAAAAACTTTCGGAAGAAATTCAGAAGTTATCAATACAATTAGGGTAGAAATCACCGATTGTATCAAAACATTAGTGATATTATCAAAGTGATAACCCATTGAAAAAATATGTTGGGTAATTAAATCGCCCATAAAAAACCCGTACACAACCAAGGAGATATTATTTCCAACGAGCATCGTTGCAATAAACTTAGAAGGTTTTTCAGTAATCGTAGTGAGAATACGCGACAAAAAAGTGTCTTGTTTTTTCTCTATCTCTAAATAAATTTTATTGGAAGAAACGTAAGCAATCTCCATCCCTGAAAAAAAAGCGCATAAAAGCAGGCAGATGATGATTACGAGTATATTCATTTAGGACTCGGATGAATTTTGACGGTTTTTAAACTTTTTAGCAAAATGATTTCTGAAGAAAAACAGAAAAACAGAGACCAAAGCAATCCCTACGCTCACCCAAGGCTTGGGTTGTTCATTCCAATGTGTTGCCGCGTCAAAAGCGAAAAATAAACCGGCTATTAAATAAACGTATTTTGTAATGTTTAAATATCTCATATTATTGAACTTGATCGACTATTCCGGAAACCCGTTGCGAATTAATAATTTTTAAATCTTTACTAAAATCAACTCCTTCACCCTGAGAAACTCCTTTGGGATCAGAAAACTTATACCGCTTTTCGGTAAAAAACCATTCATTTTTTTGATCAAAATACAGTTGTTCCGTTTCAAAAACCTGTCCCGATGTGTTGGTAATTTTTACACTGCCTTGTAAATCGATCATATCGGAATCTTTAAAACGCACACCGTACTTAGCCGTAACAAATGTTGGCTTCCCTTGTGCATCATACAAGGTCACTTGTAAACCCTTCGGAAATTCGGTAAAAGGATATTTTACAGTGGCATAATCCAACATTTTGGGACTAATTAAAACGGATTTTATTTTTCCTGAATCGGTATATTTTATATGGATAGAGTCGGCATCACCACTAGGATTGAACTCAGAAAAAACCGATTTTTGTACTTCGCGAAAATTGCCTTCACAAGCCAAAATGCTGATCAAAACTAGCATACCAAAAAGCACTGAACCCCATTTTTGCATTACCAAGTGACGGTTTTATTTATCCAACAACCCAAATTTACCGAATTCTTTTTTCTTTTTGATGGTTGTATTTTCATTTTTGCTATAAACGCCATCTCCTTTTTTTGTGCTGCTGCAGCATATTTTGGATCAATCTTAGCCGCTTCTGCTGCCGCTTGCGAAGCCAAATAATATACCGCATCAACTTGTAACCCTTCAAATTCACAAAAAACAATAGACGCTTGATAAATTTCACTCATCAAAAGTGGGTAATTTGGATTCTTCGGGTCGGCCTGCATGGCTTTCTTTAACAATGATGCCGATTGACCAGGATCTGACCCCAAAAACAATGGTGCTAAATTACTTGCACGATCTGCTTTTACGGCTGGATTTTCTTCAAGATCAACCGAAGCAAACAAATAGGGCGTTGCACGATCTAAAGACTCCATTGACAACTTTGCCATTCCTAATAAATAGGATGAAAATGGCGTTTCTTTTAATTGATACGTGTATAAAGCTAATGTCAAAAATGTTGGATTTCGCTGGCATTTTTCATACATCTCGTTAGTAAGGGCTATACACAAATCGAAGTCGTTTGATTTTGACTCGAAAACACTTTTCGTATATTTTTCTAACGTCACACACGTTACACGCTCATTAATTTGAGGATGGGTACTGATATACTGAACTAAACTTTCAAACTCGTCTGCCTTATTAGGATATCGTTTTGCATTTTGATGGGCTTTACTTTTAATTTTTAAGTAGGCCGCTACTAGATCTGAAGGTTTGTTTTTATGTGCTTCCAGTTGCAAAACCGTATCAAAATAGCATTTATACGCCAATGAATTATCTATAGAGATTTCACCTTTAAAAAGTGCTTCATGCAGCAATTGATAGCGCTCAATAGGATCGGATTCTATATCTTTTGACAACAAAAGTGCTCTTTTTACCAAGGCATTGGTAGCCATTTCTGGAAACAGCTTTTGAAGAGAAATATAGTAGTTAACTAGCTGAACTTGCTTTTCTTTTCGGCTTTCTGAAGTTGCATTATCATATTCAAATTGCAAAATCTGCTCCCCTTTAGCATATTCTGAAAAGGAAATTTTGGTACATTTTGCGACATAATTTTGCCACAAATCCAGCAGCTCCTTTGATTTTCCATAGCGGTAGTAGTCGTCAAATTGATCGGGAAGTTTACAAGAATCGGTTTGTGCCGTAGTATTTAAAAAAGTACACAACACTGCAAACAATACAATTATTTTTTTCATTGTTGTGATTTTACAATTAATCGTATTTTCTTTTTTGGAACCATTGATCGTTAAACGATAAACTAAAGCCTACATTTAAATACCGTTCGCGTACCAAATTATTGCTTTGTGTACCCCGAGATCCCATTTCAAACAAAACATTTAAATTGGAAAATGTTCCTCGTATCGGGAAACCAAAACCTGTTGTAAAGGCAGTGTCTGTTATGGACTTGTTATTGATCACCAAACCAGTATTTTCATGGCGAACACCTGCACGGTAAACAATACGGGCTAAATAATTTGAAAACGATTTATAATTTGGAATAAAATATCCGCCCAAACTAAACCGAACGGATTGTTCAAATTGGACATTATCAATTGTATTGTAGCGCGCACCAAAATCACTTGTGCTTTGATACAAAATATTAGCTCCAATTGACCAAACACTATTTTTTCCATATCCTATCCCCAAATCAAATTGGGTTGGTAACTTCATTTTATCATCGGGAACTGAATAATTTACGGGATCTCCAATAGGGGTTTCTACAGTTCCCAATCCGGCCCAATTAATCAAGGTCAAGGTCCGATCGTTACTCAAGGTTAATTGACCTCCTGGACGATAGACTGCACTCGAGTAAAATAAATATTTTTTATCAATAAGCTTCTGATAACGCGCACCGATATTAAAATTAACCCCAGATGCAATAGATACGTTTATTTCACGCGTAGCATATTCGACATCACTAAATGAATTAATTGCTTTGGTTTCAATTTTCCCAAAATTATATTGTACATCGGCACCAATAGAAAAATTGGGTGTGATTGCATAGGATGACCCAAAATAAACTTTGTTTATACCTCCAGAACCGGAGTATTGCCTTAAAATTGCATCGGATGAAACATTATACACATTGTACCCTACTGATGAAAACGGAATTAATCCAAACGAAAAACCTATTTTCTTCGTAGGAATCACTAAAGCTAGATAATCCAAAGCCGTTCGTTGGGCTTTACTTGATTCCGTATTGGATTCAATTCGTCCTGCATTGAATGTTGCACCAACAGAAAATGAGGTAAGACGCAAAGCTGAATAATACGCAGGGTTTTGCAAATTCACATGAATACTATCGCCATGTGAGGTGATTCCACCCATAGCACGATTTTCTAGTGTCCCTTTAAAACGAACATCACCGATACCATAAAACGAATACGGTGAACTGGTACCTTGTTGCGCAAAAACTTCCAGACCAAATAACAGCCAGGTTAGGATATAAAATCGTTTAATCATTATTTTGAAATTCATAGAGTCGAATACTACTTTCCAAAAGAAAATTTGGATTGGCAAATATGGTGTTTTTTAAATGACCTGCCAAAAAATTGGCATCTCCACCCGTTAAAATTATGATAATGTTGTCTTTTTTTTCACTGTAACGCTCAATACAACCTTCTAATTCAAATAATACGCCATGGATGACCCCAGAGTGGATAGCCGTTGAAGTTGAGTTTCCAATAATTTCACTAATTGATTGCGGTTGCAGTTCGGGCAGTTGGTCGGTAAAATGATGAAGGGCTTGGTAGCGCATTTGCAGTCCAGGGCTTATAGCGCCACCCAAATAGACATCATCATTACTAATAAAATCATACGTTATACAAGTCCCCGCATCAATAACCAGACGATTGCGATTGGGGTAATGCAAAACGGCTCCAGCAGCAAGCACCATACGGTCAATTCCCAACGTTTCTGGAGTTGTATAAGCATTGATAAAAGGAAACCGAGATTCGCGAGAAATTTGGTAAATAGTAAACCTATCTTTAAAGGTTGAAAAATTAAATTTATCGTTGTGTACCACCGCACTATGACAGAGGGTATCGATTTGGGGGTAATTGGTCAGTATCGATTCTAACGCTGCAGTGGCATTTTCATAAGCAATCCAATACTTTTCAATGAGCGTATTATGCTCAAATACAGCGGCTTTAATTTGGGTATTTCCTAAATCGAGTGCAAGAATCATGGCAACTGGGTTAGACTACAAAAGTACGAATAGATTTTTTTTGTTTTTTCTTTTGGATAAATTAAAAATGATTCTATATTTGCACCCGCATTAGCACTGGTACCTTAGCTCAGTTGGTAGAGCAACGGACTGAAAATCCGTGTGTCCCTGGTTCGATTCCTGGAGGTACCACCATAATTTTCACAAACCCCTGATTTTCATAGGATTATCAGGGGTTTTTTCTTTTCACTGTGTAATTTACGGCATAATTTTTATCCAAAAGAAAAGGGACTAATAGCCCCTATGTATCATAATTCTAGATTCAATGCTGGATGTGTTGTTAAAACGTATCCTATTTCAGGCGTAAGCATTACTTTAGTGTGAATTAATGAAATCATTAACTTCTTGCTTGGCCAAAGTGTTTAATGAACTTATAAAAAGTGCATTATGACCCCCTGCAATTTCAACAAATTGACTGTTTTGACAATTGGTACAATTCTGTATTTCTTGTTTGAAAATAGGCCACGAATGCATTTGAATTGGGGAATCATTTAATCCTTGGACAAATATAATATCGGATTTAAAACCATTGGTAAAATTCAATAATGACCTTTCGTAATACGCAGCAGAATTTTCAGAGGTTAATCCATATACATTTTTTAACTTGGTACAGGTTGCACTTGCTTCAACCTGACCATTTTCTTCAAGTTCACATCGATAAACAAGATTTAATGGACCTGGAGCACTCGCAATTACACCATTCGTTTGATGCATTGTATTTAATCGCGTAACCAAATATCCACCTTGAGAATGACCCGCTAAAAATATTTTTCCAATAGTTACCCCTAATTCTTCATTTGCTTTATTTTTTACCCATAGCAAAGCAGCTTCTGCTTGAGCAATATTATCTCCGAATAAAATAAATTCTTGCGGATGGGCAACACTTACAATCATCATGTCATCCCTATTAAGGATCTTTTTAAACTCATCAAGTGCTTTATTCGTTGCAACCATTAATTCAGCATCACTTTGAATAGTTCCATGAAATACAATAAGTACATCCGGATTGTTAACAGCAGGCTTATCAATAACAACATTAACTTTTACATTGTTGTACGTGATCGATTTCGTTATTCGAGAGGCTGCCAATTGATTGCTATTGTCATCCTTTTGACATGAAAATAGAACTAATGATACGAAAAGAAATAGCCGCATAAAAAAGTTATTATTTTGATTAGACTGAATTTTGAGTAATTGGTTTAATAGCTTACTTATTTTGCTGGGTTACTTAAGTCGATTAGTAATAGTTTAGACATTAAAAAAGGCTCCTATTGGAGCCTCTCTAAAAAATAACTTAACTAAATAAACTTACTCTTTGATTAATTTTACAGTTTTCGATAGTCCGGTTTCATCAACCAAACGAACAATGTAGAGTCCATCGTTCAATTCATCAATTGAATATTCACGATCCATAGAAACATTTTCGAAAGATTTAACCAATTGGCCTGTTAATGAAAATATTTGTAGTTGACGCAAATTGACATTAACAAATACCGATCCGGTGGTCGGATTTGGCACAACATTCACGAAATCGAGTTTAGTAATACCCGCATTATTTAAAACTGCTTGGTTACCAAAAACTCTGAATCCTCCGGGCTCTATAGTAATGGATTGATTTGTACTATTAACTGTTAATGGCGAATTATCCATTAAATTATACCAAGCTCCAGTATAGGGAAAACCTGCTGCACCATTAAACGTAGCATCTGTGAAATTTGTTAAAACAAAAACATAACTTAATGCAGCTTGTGGAGATGTAGAGGTCCAAACATCCAATCGTGGACGACCTGTCTCGTTAAAATTCCATGCATAAGTACCATTTTCAAAAACATTTTCGTTTTTCTTAAGGGTAATCATTCGAGACCATGCGTTGTAGATTGCATTTCTATTTAGATCTCCCGTCCAGTTATTTACCCATTGCGGTTGTGGTTTGGTATCCAATTTACAATCGGGATTTGAAAAAGAAACAGATCCGTTTGTACATTGCCATAAGGAACTTTCCCATCCTAATTCACCAAAATGCCACATCATTTTTGGCCCTGGAACTAAAAACAAAAGGGCACCCATACCTTGTAGACGTTGATGCATCTTATTTAAATTTCCTTGAGTTTGACCGGCTTCGGTAAGCGCTTTATACCCAACTCGCTCTTCATCATGACTTTCTGCATAACCAATAAAACGATTGGTACCATTAGCAACATTAGATAGATTTGCAAAATTACCTTTAACAATGTTAGCATAATCATCTGTCATTTTACGCCATTGCATAATCCCTTTTCCTTCACCCAAACGATAGTTTGCCCATTCATTTTCTTCAGTAGCAGAGCCACCCACACCTAAATGTTCAAAAATAACATACGAAGTAGCATCGGCTTCCCATTGCTTATCGGCATACCATTTTAATTTCCCAACACGGTCGGTTTGATAAGCATTCGTACACGTTTCATCTCCACTAGTACAATTGTTTGTAAAACCTTTGGTTAAGTCCCAACGGTATCCATCAATTCGGTACTCATTAATCCAATGTTGAATCGTACGGATTGAATAGGTATTTGTAAGATTTCCACCTGGACCTGTCTCACGAAAATGGTTCAAATCACTTCCAACACTGTAGGCATGACGTGCATTCTGATTGATATACGGATTTTCCGTAGTAGTCGAAGTAGCATCTCCCCAACCATCACCATCGGCATCCAACATCCACATTCGCACAAGTGGTGAACGACCAAAGACATGATTTAAGGCCAAATCTAAAATTACAGCAATACCATTTTGATGACAGACATCAACAAATTCTTTCAATTTGGCTGGTGGACCATAGCGTTTGTCCAATGCCAGATGGAAAGCTGTATTATAGCCCCAGCTCTCATTACCTTCGAATTCCATTACAGGCATTAATTGGATTGCATTGACTCCTAAGTTTTTAAAATAATCCAAACGATCAATCATGTCTTGAAAACTTCGATCTGAATCAAAATCGCGAACTAAAGCTTCATAAATCGTTAAATCTTTAATGTTAGGTTTAACAAATGTATTGGTTGGAGTACTCCAATTATAAGAAAAATAATTATTAGCTCCCGTTTGAAATAAAGATACTTCACGGGTTTGTCCAGCTGCTATTGTTGCATACACTGGAAGATTTGGAAAAACGCCTCTTTGTATAATTTCTGGATCATCAAATGGCGAAAGCACCAAAGTAGAGAATGGATCAGCAGTTTTTACTACATTAGGTGAGTTTAAAGGTAAATTTACATTATCGCAAACCCAATATTGATAGGCATACGGTTGACCAGGTGTAAGACCTGTTATTTCTAGCCAAAATCGTGTTGAACCACTGGTAGCATCACGCTTCATGGCATAACTTGAATCGGGATTCCATCCATTAAAATTACCCGCGACATATGCGAAACTTTTCCAAGGAGCATTTAAAACCAAAGTGACTTTAGTTGGATCAGTAGGATTGTAATTAATCCCATCCACTAAACCGGCAGGTAGGGCTTGTGAAACAGGTGTAATTGCAATTACTACTGAAAACCGAGCAATATAAGTTGTTGTTCCTTGGGTAATTCGTAACTCATAATTTCTATTCGAAGTTACATTCGTATCGGTAAAAGTGTATGAAGAAACATTTTGCGAATTAATAGGTGTCGCATTTCCATTTACAAACAATGCATAGGCAGCATTACCATTTGTATTTACAGAAGTAATAGTAAAATTAGAACCACTGTTTAATAATGTAGTACTATTGGGTAACGGTGCATTTAAAGTATATTGAAAAGCCCCTACACCAAAGACATTATCATTTGTTTTTTTATTACCGCTTCCATCTTTAGCTTTAACCAAAAATCCCATTTTTCCAAAAGTAGTATTCGAATAAAACACCTCTGGGATAAACGAAATGGTATACGTATCATTAGCTGAATTATAGGTCAATCGATTGGTTTCACTTGAGCTAGTCCAGGTTCCATTAGTTGGACAATCGCCAATAGGATTATTATTTGCATCCAACATCCATGCCCATAAATAAAGTGCATTTCCTGTCACTCCCCAAGTAGCTTCATTAATTTGGGAACCTTGAACAGTAATGGTAATGTTTTGATTACGTTCAAATGGATTTGGTGAAACCGTTGGCGTAATAGTTTGTACCTGAGCTTTAACTGAAAAAACAGAAGCGAAGAATACGAAGTAAAGTAAAATCTTTTTCATAGCGATTTAAAATTAAATACGGGATTGAAAATTAATTCCAATCCCGTATTTTCCTATAGATTAATTAGTTTGAAGCAGGAATTAACATATACTGTCCTGTTAAGTCATTGAACCAAACATTGTAAGTAGTTCCAGTAACAGGAATATTAGGACCTCCTTGAGTACCCGTTCCAGAATACTCCGTATTGCTACCCCAGTTTACTGTCCATCCATTATTCGCACGGAACTTTAATTCTCCGTTAGCCAAAGCAACATTATTAGCATACCAAACATGAGGATCTGATGCTAATGGAGTCATGTTAATTTGATTAGAATCAGCCCAACCTCCAGCAGCAGAACCTATCATACCAATTACAGAGTAAGTTGTAGAAGTACTTCCGGTATAAGGAGTAATACTAAAGGTACGAACACCAGTAGCCATATTCATTGAAAATTTATAATATCCTGAAGGACCTGTAATTTTGAATACCCCTGGGTCACCTGACTGCGTAGCAGGATTACCCGCTAATGCACCACTTTGCGCACCACCATCATTAGTTCCCCATTGTGGTTGCCACAATCCTAAGGTTTCAAGGATTTTAAATTCTGATGTTCCACCACCGCCACCAACAAAGTAACCTGTAAATTCATATAAACTTGAATTACTTGGATCTCTCCATAATGGTGTATTGTTGTTGTTGTTATTCCATCCTGGAGCAGTTGCTGCACCAACAAAATAATAATCTTTAAACAAATAAGCTAAATATGGAGTCACTGAATAGTTGACAACATTACTAAACATCGGTTCAGCACCTACAGTTCCAATAGTAGCTTTAATACGTACATTCATCGTACCTAAAGCGTTAGGAGATAAACCAATAGTAGCTGCAGCAGTATTTAATTCGCTTACTTTAAAAGTCAAACTATTTCCTGTACTTGTACCCAAAACATAAGGACTGTCAAAATTGTCGCCATCTTTATCAACCTCAATTGAGTAATTGACTTGAGTAGGAGCTCCATTGTAAACAGCATCTTCCCAGCTAACCGTTAGTGCTGGGTTATTGGGATAATCCTTATCCAAGAAAATTGCATCACCATCAACCGGTGCAATGATTCTAAACTGTGCTTGTCCTTCTGAAATTAATAAACTACTATCGTCTTCACAAGAAGTTAAACTTAAAGCAACCGCTGATAGCGCAAATGCCTTTAATGATATATTTTTCATAATTTTTAAAAATTTTATTAATAGCCTGTGTTTTGTGTTAAGTTAGGATTTGCCAATAAATTATTTGCAGGTATTGGAAATACTTTCATATGAGCGGGGATTGAAACGCCATTAACTCCATTTCCTTTCCAAGCCCAATTGTAAGATCCGCCCGTATATTTACCAAAACGAATCAAATCTTGACGACGGTGACCTTCCCAGTGCAATTCACGTGCACGTTCATCTAAGATAAAATCTAAAGTCACGTCAGATGAAGAGAAATCTGGAAAATCATACCCATTTGCACGATCGCGTAAAGCATTCAAATACGTTAACGATTGTGATGACGCACTTGTAGTTGAACTACCATTCGTTGCTCCATCTTTACGCATTTGCGCTTCAGCATACATCAAATAAACGTCTGCTAAACGGAACAATGGGAAATCAGTATCAACAAAAGTACTACTTGGACCTGGCACACCAAAAGAATTACGATTCGAGTATTTCTTTAAAATATAACCTTCTTTTTGAAGTGCTATATTATTAATTTCTAAACTACGATCTCCACCGCCAAAAACGGTTTTACGGGCATCAAATTCAAATGCATTACCATCAAATTTTTGAACAAATTGCTTACGTAAACGAAGAGCACCGCCCCATCCGCCAACGCCGAATTCTGAACCGTTGTTTTCAATTGAACCCACTTGACCATTGATGATTACAGTGGTAGCCCCATAATTTTGGGTTACAATTCCATCCGATTGAATAGTGAAAATCATCTCACTTGAAAGGTGATTATCTGCTTTGAAATTATCTAGATAATTTACATTTAATGTATAGCCTCCACCAATTATAGAAGTACATAAATTCATACACTCTTGGTATTTTGAAGTTAACCCATAAGCTTCAGAATTTAAATACATTTTTGCTAAAATCATTTGAGCTACCGCACGATCTACACGCCCGTATTCGTTTGTACGTGCAGGTTTTAAATTGTTCATTATCGCGTTTAACTCCGTGTCAATAAATGTATACAATTGCTGTCTATTAAACTCCGGTCCGGCAAAATCAAGCGGATTATTTTCAGTAACCATCGGAGCTTTTCCAAATAAATCCATCATAACATAATACGCATAAGCACGTAATACACGAACTTCATTGCGATAGTCATTAATATTTGCAACGTCTGAAGGATTAGTAATTCCGCGAGATGCTAATTTCTCGGGTGTAGATTGACGAAGAAAATCATTAGCAAAAGCTACTTGTGCCATAGTTCTACTAAACATTCCTAATAAAATAGGGTTGTTTGAAGTCCAGATATTACGTTGTAATTCGCGAACACCTTCGTCATTTTCATAACTCCATACCGCTTCATCGGTAGTTAAGTTTTGCAAATACCATAAACAACGTGCAAATTGACTTGTACCCGCATCAATTCCTTCCAAATAGGAACTCGCAGGTCCATTTGTACCCGTTAATGTAAGATTTCCATAAACACCAGCCAGAGCCTGTCTGTACCCTGCGGGAGTAGAATATTGTTGATCTGCAGAAATGTCTAATGCATTCTCAGACTGAACATCCAAATCTTTTTCACAAGAAGTGAACACCGATAAGGATAGTGCCATAGTGATTATTACTAGTTTTTTCATAGCTTAAAATTTAACATTTGCTCCAAATAGAAACTGTCTTTGTCTTGGGTAAATTGTGGAATCAAATCCATTACCAACCTCAGGATCTAATCCTGAATATTTCGTTATAATAAAGGCATTTTGGCAACCCGTATATAAACGTAAAGATGCCTTACCATCTAACCATTTTGGGAAAGTATAACCCATTGTAATGTTATCCATACGTAAGAACGAACCATTCTCTACGTAATAGTCAGACAATACAACGTCGGGAGTATTCGCAAATTCTGTATCTAAAACAGAAGTTGGCACGTTATTTAAAACACTTCCTAAGTCTATAGAATTTAATTGCGCTCTACTTGCGGCTACTTGATTAAACACGCGGTTTCCTAGACTTGCACGCAAATTGAAATAAAGATCGAAGTTTTTATAATTAAAGTTTGAAGCAAACCCTAAAACTACCTTTGGATCTGGATTTCTGTAGATATATTTATCTTCAGAATTCGTAATTCCATCTCCATTTAAATCTGCATAAGCTCCTTCAATTGGGCGACCACTTGCATCATATAATTGCTTGAATACTAAAAACGAATTCGGAGCAAAACCTTCTTGATATACTTGGGCTTGAGTACCTGTACCCGCTACGTTTCCTCCAACTCGAATAAATTTAGCGCGACTCAATTCAGTTACTTCACGTGCAAAAGTTGTGGCATTGAAAGACAAGTTCCAATTTGTGTTTTGTGTTTTTACAACATCAGAGCTGATTGAAAACTCTAAACCTTTGGTTACCATTTGTCCAATATTTTGCCAAGAGGTATTTGAGAAATTACCTCCATCTGAAGTAGCTACACGAGCTAACAAATCATCAGACTGCTTGTAAAAAGCATCAAACGAACCGGTGATTTTATTATCAAATAATCCAAAATCAACTCCAGCATTGTAGGTATAAGTGGTTTCCCACTTCAAATCATTACTCACTTTTGCTGAAACAGCAATTGGTGTTGCAACGGTTCCAAAAGTATACTGAGAATTTTGTTGACCTACGTTGTAAAATTGAATGTAGTCATTATTATTTGGAACATCTTGCTGTCCACTTGCACCCCATCCTAAACGCAATTTCAAATCAGAAACCAATTTACTATTTGCTAAAAACTCTTCTTTCATTTTCCATGCAAAAGCTGCTCCTGGGAAATAAGCTACTCGGTTCTCTGGAGAAAAACGAGAAGATGCATCTCTACGAACCGTTAAGGTTAGCAAATATTTATCTTTATAAGAAATGTTTGAACGTCCAAAATAACTAATCAATACGCGGTCAAAATCAACAGTACGTAAAGCACCTTCATAAACTGGACTTAGTATATTTCTAGTTTGAAAACGATCTGACTCCCATTTTTGATACGAATAACCCGTGGTAAAATCAAATTTAGTATTACCAAACGTATTGTTGTATACAAAATATGTGTCCATCAATTTGTTTCTTCGCATTTCTTCTGAATATTCATTCGTACCAAATGGAATTAAGTTATTTTCAGGGGCAGAACCAGCTGTAGTAGGCACTAAGCGCGTACGCTCTCCTCTAGCCTCATCAAAGCCAAGATTAACTACTGCACGTAATTTTGGAAAAAAGTGAAATTTGTAATCTACTTCAAAATTACCAAAAACACGTTTACTCAAACCTGTATCAAAAGTTTGCATTAATTGAGAAACAGGATTCCTTGCGGCATTTGCTTGAAGTGTGTTTCCATTTCTATATTCAAAAAATCCACCAAACGGAGAATTGGCATCATAAATTGGCTGTGTAGGATCAAATGAAATAGCTGAACCTTCTACACCATCAGCAAATCTATTTTGCTCGTTAGAATAATTGGCATTCAATTTAAATTTCAAATGATCATTAAAATAAGAAGGGTTCATGGCTAAACCAACCGTTGTACGATTGAATTTATTGGTTAAACGCAAACCTTCTTGATAGGTGTTTCCTAATGTTAATCGTGTTGGAATCGAATTAAACAAGTTTCCACGTAATGAAATAGAATTATCTAAATAATCCGTTCTGCGATAAATTGCACGTTGCCAATCTGTATTTGCATTACCTAAACCAGCAACCTCACTTGGTTTATATTGTTGCACCAACTCACGGAATTGATCTGCATTAAACACATCTACTGTATTCACAATACGACCACTACCATATTGGAAGTTATATTCTACCGCAAGTTTTTTAGCTCCTTTTTTAGTGGTAACTATAATAACACCATTCGAAGCGCGCGAACCATAGATTGCTGTAGCTGATGCGTCTTTTAATACGGTAATCGATTCAATAGTTGCTGGATTCAAAGATGCTAAAAACGACGTTGAACCAGTAACGGTACTATTTTCAAGCGGTAAACCATCAATAACTATCAATGGATCATTACTCGCAAATAGCGAAGAACCTCCACGAACTCGAATAGTAGATCCAGATCCAGGCGAACCACCAGTATTAATGGTAACCCCGGCTACGCGCCCTTGGAGAAGATTTTCAGTAGTTACATTCGCACCACGGTTAAAATCTTTAGTCGCTAGCACAGTACTAGATCCTGTAACATCTTTTTTCTTAACAGCTCCATAACCAACTTGAACTACAACTTCTTGTAAGGTGTTGGCTTCTTCAACTAAAGAAATTTTTAATGATTTTTGCCCGTCATAAGACAAGGTTTGGGTTTGGTAACCCACAAACGAAACGACTAATTTGTCGCCTTTTTTCAGTTTGCCGATTTTAAATTTACCGTCAATGTCCGAAGAAACTCCCGATTGAGTCCCTTGAACGACGATGTTTACCCCAGGAATTGGTGCATTCGATTTAGAATCGACTACAACCCCTTCCACTGTTGCCTGCGCCAAAACCGTAAGCGGCAACATGAGTAAGAAAAATAACAACTTGTTATAAATTGTTTTCATACATTTTGTTTAGGTTAATAATTTGTTTTTATTGCGTGTACTTGCACTTCGAAGAGTTAAATTTATATTATTTTTTTAAGATAAAAAAACTTACCTATATATATGTAGTCCGAAAACGTTTTCGTGTTGAAAACTTTTTGCTTCTGCCATTAAAAAAAATCGAAAATTTAACCTATCACAAAAATACAACTATCTTTACTAGCAATTAAACAGTACTGAAAAACTATGAAAAGAAAAGTTACGTTGAAACAAATTGCTAAAGAGCTGGATGTTTCTATTTCAACGGTTTCAAAATCGCTTCGTGATAGTCCTGAAATTAGTGAAGATACCCGACAAAAAGTACAAGCATTTGCCAAGCTGTACAACTACAAACCCAATAATATAGCCCTTAGTTTAAAGAATAAAAAAACAAAAACGATTTGCATCATAATTCCAGAAATTATTCATCATTTTTTTGCTACTGTTATTAGTGGAGTAGAACATGTAGCTAATGAAAATGGATACAATGTGTTGGTTTGTTTATCTGACGAATCCTTTGACAAAGAAGTTATTAATATGGAAATGTTGGCTGGAGGGAGCATTGATGGCTTTATTATGTCGCTATCAAAAGAAACCCAGCAAAGACGTGACTTTCACCACATTACCGAAGTAATTAACCAAGGGATGCCTGTAGTTATGTTTGACCGTGTAACAAACGACATTTTGTGCGATAAAGTAATTATTGACGACAACTTAGCCGCCTACAACGCCACCCGTTTTTTCATTCATAAAGGGTGTAAAAAAATCGCACTCATTACCACGGTAGATTATGTAAGTGTAGGTAAATTACGTACCGATGGTTACACCAAAGCGATGATGGATCACGACTTAAAATTGGATCCCAATTGCATCTTAAAAATAGAAGATACCGAAAATTTTGACATGCAAATCGAAGCCTTAATTCGAAATGAAAAACCCGAAGCCATTTTTGCAGTCAATGAAATTTTTGCCGTAACGGCAATCAAACTCGCCAATAAGCTCGGACTTCATATTCCTAATGATATCGCTATTATTGGATTCACCGATGGAATTATTTCAAAATATGCTACACCCACCCTTTCTACGGTAAGTCAGAATGGCGTAAAAATGGGAGAAAAAGCTGCCAAAATGCTTATTGAGCGTCTTGAGAACGAAGAATTAGAAAACGATGAACACTACAAAACAGAAGTTATCGAAACCGAGTTAATCGAACGTGAATCGACGCGTTAAAATGGAATTTTTATTAACAAATAACGTTTTCGTAATCCTTTTATTCTAAAATTTAATTCGCGAAAATTTCGATTTTCAAAACTTTAGTATATTTACACCATCAAAGCATTGCTTGTACTTCGAAAATAAAGCAAGTTTTGATAAGCCTTTGACGCTTATCGCAATAGTAATCAATACATTACACGATAATGGAAAAGCGTAAGTTAAGTTTCTGGGAAATTTGGAACATGAGTTTCGGTTTTTTAGGAATACAGATGGGTTTTGCCCTACAAAATGCCAACGCAAGCCGAATTTTACAAACTTTTGGAGCTGATGTTCACGAATTATCATGGTTTTGGATAATTGCGCCTATGATGGGCCTTATTGTTCAACCAATAATTGGTCATTTGAGTGACAAAACGTGGGGAAGATTTGGACGCCGTAAACCCTTTTTTCTAGTGGGCGCGCTTTTAGCATCCGTTGGATTAGTTCTATTACCTCAAGCAGATATTTTTATTGCCTTTTTACCGGCCCTTTGGGTAGGTGCTGGGATGTTGATGATTATGGACGCCTCGTTCAACATCGCTATGGAACCTTTCCGTGCGTTAGTTGGAGATTGTTTGCATACGAACCAACGTACTTTGGGCTTTAGTGTTCAAACTGCCTTGATCGGACTAGGCGCTGTAATTGGTTCATGGCTTCCTTGGGTACTTACCAATTGGTTTGATATCAAATCAACCTCATCGAGCGGCGTTCCAACTAGTTTAATTATCTCTTTTATTGTAGGCGCTTTTATCTTGGTAGGATCTATTTTGGTAACACTTTTCTCCACTAAAGAATATTCACCTGAAGAACTCGCTCAGTTTGATGATGAAAAAGCACATCATGAAAAAGAAGGGAAATCCCATGAATCATCCTTAAAAGACATTTTCACAGATTTTGCTAAAATGCCACATACTATGCGTCAATTGAGTTGGGTACAATTCTTTTCGTGGTTTGGCCTTTTTGGAATGTGGGTTTTCACTACACCAGCTATCGCTGAACATATTTATGGACTTGATCCAGCTGATACAAAAAATCCGCTTTTTCAAGAGGCAGGAAATTGGGTAGGTATTATTTTCGGAGTCTACAACCTAGTATCAATGTTTTTTGCTTTTGCCTTACCTGCAATTGCGAAAAAATATGGGCGTAAAAAAACGCATGCCGTTTCCTTATGTATAGGAGGTATCGGATTGATTTCTATGTATTTTATTCACCATAAAGAGTTGCTTATATTCTCGATGATTTTGGTAGGTATTGCCTGGGCAAGTATTTTAGCTATGCCTTATGCAATCTTAGCAGGTTCTATTCAACCCAAAAAAATGGGTGTATACATGGGGATATTCAACTTTTTTATTGTAATTCCACAAATTGTCAATGCTTTAATTGGTGGTCCAATCGTAAAATATCTTTACGGTGAGCATGCTATTTTTGCTATTGTTACAAGTGGTGTGAGTTTTATTATCGCAGCATTATTAGTCGCCAAGGTTAATGATGTTGACGACACCGTAAATTAACATTATGTCACTAAAAGCCTTCATTTTTGATCTTGACGGCGTTATTGTCGATACGGCGAAATACCATTTTCTCGCTTGGCAAAAACTAGCCCAAGAACTCGGAATCGAATTTACCCCCGAACACAACGAACAACTCAAAGGAGTAAGTCGTGTGCGTTCATTGGAACTAATTCTTGCACTTGGAAATAGAGATGCAACTACAGCAGAAAAAGAGCAATGGCTCCATCAAAAAAATAAGGACTACCTTATGTATATTGAAAATATGGATGCTAGCGAAATCCTACCCGGAGTAGTTGCTACCTTGGAATACATTAAAGCAAAGGGACAACTCATTGCCTTGGGTTCAGCAAGCAAAAACGCGCGACCCATATTGGAAAAAGTAAACATAATGCACTTATTTGATGCTATTGTTGATGGTAATGATGTTAGTAATGCCAAGCCCGATCCTGAAGTGTTTATTCGTGCGGCACAATTATTAGGCATATCCAATGAAAACGCTATCGTTTTTGAAGATAGTGTGGCCGGAATTCAAGCGGCAAACATCGCCCAAATGACCAGTATAGGCATTGGTGATGAAAAAATCTTGAATGAAGCCCGATTTAATTTCGAAGATTTCACATTTATTGAGCACGCATTTATTGATTCGCTACTCAATTAATTCACACAATACCTAAGTAAAGGTTGTAAAAACCTTATTTAAACAACATTACAATGAATCAAGATTATATTAAACCCGACAACTGGTGTATTATTGAAGAAGGATTTGATGCCGAACGAGTAAAATCCTCCGAAAGTTTGTTTAGTATCGGCAATGGAGCTATGGGGCAACGGGCCAATTTTGAAGAATACTATTCGGGTAAAACCTTTCAAGGAAGCTATATAGCTGGAATTTATTACCCCGACAAAACCAAAGTAGGCTGGTGGAAAAATGGGTATCCCGAATATTTTGCCAAAGTTTTAAATGCACCCAATTGGATCGGAATTACCATTGAAATTAATGGTGAAAATTTAGATCTTGCCCAATGCAAAACTGTCTCCAACTTTCGGCGCGTGTTAAATATGAAAGAAGGGATTTATACCCGTTCGTTTAATGCGCTGCTTCAAAATGGAACTGAAATCGAAGTAAATGTAAAGCGTTTTCTGTCCCTCGAATTGGATGAAGCCGGTTTTATTGATTATCAAATTATACCGCTAAATCAATCCGCAACAATAGTATTTAAACCCTATTTGGATGCGGGCGTCCATAATGAAGATGCCAACTGGGAAGAAAAATTCTGGGAACCTTTACATGTACAACACCATGATAACCGAGGTTACATTACCGCGCGAACATTCAAAACCTATTTTACGGCGACAACCTTTATGCACAATTCTATCGGTATTGACGGTCAAATTCAAACCGTAGCACCGATAGTTACAGCAACCGAAGATCAAATTACTTTTGCTTACACGATTGCTTGTCCTCAAGGTCAAACCGCTTCTATCCAAAAAATTGGAGGTTATACGGTTTCTTTGAATCATGAAAATACGCAATCGGCTGCTGAAAACATTATAAATCAAGCATTAACCAAAGGATTTGCCGCTTATGAAGCGCTTCAAAAAGAGTCTTGGGCACGGATTTGGGAAATGAGTGATATTACAATCGAAGGGGATGTTAAAGCACAACAAGGAATTCGTTTCAATATTTTCCAATTAAACCAAACCTATCTCGGAAAAGATTCTCGACTAAATATAGGGCCTAAAGGATTTACCGGAGAAAAATACGGAGGGTCGACCTATTGGGATACCGAAGCCTATTGTATTCCATTTTACATGGCTACCAAAGACCAACAGGTAGCGCGTAACTTATTAGCTTATCGTTACAACCAATTGGATCGCGCTATTGAGAATGCAGTTAAACTCGGTTTCAACAATGGGGCAGCGCTTTACCCTATGGTCACCATGAATGGTGAAGAGTGCCACAACGAATGGGAAATTACCTTTGAAGAAATTCACCGAAATGGCGCCATTGCTTTTGCCATTTATAATTACTATCGATTTACAGGTGATTACAGCTATATTCCAGAGAAAGGTTTGGAAGTACTCCTTGGAATTGCCCGTTTTTGGCACCAACGTGCAACCTTTTCTACCCATCACAATCAATATGTAATTCTAGGTGTTACGGGGCCTAACGAATATGAAAATAATGTAAACAACAATTGGTATACCAACTACATAGCTAAATGGTGTATTGATTATACTTTGGCTCAAGTTGATCGCGTAAAAGCCGAATATCCCGCAGATTATAACCGCATTATAGCAAAAGTTCAATTAGGTGAAGAAGAACGCAACGCGATGCAAAAAGTTGCTGAGAACATGTACTTCCCTTATTCTGAAAAACATGGGGTTTACTTACAACAAGACGGCTTTTTAGACAAAGAATTAATTACAGTTGCCGATCTCGATATGAGTCAGCGCCCTATTAATCAAAAATGGTCATGGGACCGAATATTGCGTTCGCCTTATATTAAACAAGCCGATACCTTGCAAGGGTTCTATTTCTTTGAAGATCATTTCACCAAAGAACAATTGGAGAAGCATTTCGACTTTTATGAACCCTTTACTGTTCACGAGAGTTCGCTCTCTCCCTGTGTACACTCCATCCAAGCGGCTGGATTAGGACGGATGGAACAAGCGTATACCTTCTACCTTCGAACTTCCCGTTTGGATTTGGACGATTACAATAAAGAAGTGGAGGAAGGTCTACATATTACCTCTATGGCTGGAACTTGGATGAGTATAGTAGAAGGATTTGGCGGTATGCGTGTGCGTGATAATGCCTTACACTTTGAACCGCGAATTCCTGCCCAATGGAAAGCGTATTCATTCAAAATCAATTTTAGAAATCAAATTCTCAAAGTGAGCGTTGGCCAACATGAAACGAAATTTGCACTTGAAGGCAACGATCCAATTTGTGTTTATGTCTTTGGGAAAGAAATACATGTTGAACCTAATGGGCTGGTAACTGTGTAAAAAACACCTTAAAACATAAAGTCGCAAAGTTTATGCTTTGCGACTTCTTATTTTTAGCTACAAAAAGAAAGCATATGACTATAGCTACTATTTCAAATCAAAAAACAAGATTCGCATTAGCACTCCTTTGTTTATTTTATTTTACACAAAGCTATGCACAAATCAATCGAATTGAACCCCCATTTTGGTATAGTGATATGAACTATACTGATGTTCAAATTCTATTCTACGGTAAAAATATCGCCCAAAATAAGGTTAGCACACCAAATCTTATCATCAAAAACATACAAAAAACCGAAAATCCCAATTACCTATTCGTTACCGTCGATACGAAAAATGCAGCTCCGGGATCCTACACATTTACCTTCACAAACGGCAAAAAATCATTTACTCAAAACTATAGCTTAAAAGCGCGACGAAAAGACTCGGCTTTACGAAAAGGTTTTGACAGTTCAGATATGATATACCTAATTATGTCCGACCGATTTGCTAATGGAAACCCCACCAACGACTCCTCCCTTAACTTGATTGAAAAAGCCGATCGAACCAATAAAGACGGACGCCATGGAGGAGACATTGAAGGAATTATTCAACACCTTGATTACATTAAAGAACTTGGAGCTACAGCAGTTTGGCCCACGCCTTTGTGTGAAGACAACGATGAAAAAGGTTCCTACCACACCTATGGGCAATCCGATGTTTATAAAATCGACGAACGTTTTGGAACCAATGAAGATTATGTGCGCCTAAGTAGCGAATTGCATAAGCGCGGAATGAAACTTATCAAAGATTATGTTACCAACCACTGGGGTTACAAGCACTGGATGATGGATGACCTACCCACTTACGATTGGATTCATCAATTTCCAGGATACAAACAAACCAGCTACCGAATGACGACGCAATTTGACTCCAATGCCGCTGCCATCGATCGTAACGTATGTATGGACGGTTGGTTTGTTCAGTCAATGCCCGATTTAAATCAATCCAATCCTTTGGTATTAAATTACCTTATTCAAAATGCGTTATGGTGGATTGAATTTGCCGATCTTGATGGATTTCGCGTAGACACATATCCTTATGCCGATAAACAAGCTATTGCACATTGGACAAAAGCCATTATGGATGAATATCCCGATTTCAATATTGTTGGCGAAGCTTGGTTGTATAGCACCGCTCAAATCGCCTATTGGCAAAAGGATAGTAAAATAGCCGCTATTCAAAGTTACAATTCAAACCTTCCATCGGTTATGGATTTTATGACACAAAGTGTAATTAGTGAAGGTGTTTTCAATGAAGATAAACAGGATTGGCAAAAAGGAATTGTGCGTATATACAATACCCTAGCTAGTGATTTCTTGTATCCAAATTGCAATAACATTCTCCTTTTTGCAGAAAATCATGACACCAATCGGTTAAATCAATACTATCCCGAATTTGAAAAATACCGTCTTACAATGCTACTACTAGCTACTCTAAGAGGAATACCCCAATTATACTATGGTGCTGAAATTGGTATGGCTGGCGATAAAAGTAAAGGCGACGGCGATATTCGACGGGATTTCCCAGGAGGATGGCCTGGCGATCTTCAAAATGCATTTACTAAAGTTGGCCGTACACCCGATCAACAAAAGTATTTTGAACTCACGGCACAATTATTCAATTGGCGAAAAACTAAAAAAGTCATCCATACCGGAAAAACTACCCATTACGTCCCAGAAAACAATGTATATGTGTATTTTCGACACAATGATAACGAAAGTGTGATGGTGCTCATTAACAATAGTACTGAAAAACAAACCATTACCACGGAACGATTTTCAGAGAATTTAAAAAAATATTCCAAAGGTACCGATGTTATCACTCAAAAAACAATAGCTATTCAACAGCCAATTGTACTTGAGCCGAAAACCGGACTAGTATTGGAACTGCATTAATTGCACTTCTGTTTGATATAAAATAGTTGCTAATTATGTGGTTTTAACGAATCCTTTATTTATGAAAAAGACGCTTTTCTTACTGTTTTCTTTTGTGCTTACTTGGGGCCAAAACCCAACACGAACTTATGTTGGTACACAATCGAGTACAAGTTCTATTCAAATTGAAGTTTCAGACGGGATTTATCAATTTAAAGTTCTTTCCGATGCTATAATTGAAACTTCGTTTATCCCTAAAGGAGAAAAATTCAATCCAGAGTCGCACGCTACAGTACTGAATCAACATTTGACTCAATTTGTAGCTTCTGAAACCGCAAATGAAGTGCAACTAGGAACTTCAAGCTTAAAGGTTATCGTTACAAAACAACCGTTTGAAATTCGTTATACCAACCTTCAAAACCAGCTTATTTGCGCTGAAGGATCAGGTTATATTAAAAAAGATTCTACCGAAATCCTTGATTTTAAACTCTCCTCCGATGAAAAACTATATGGAGGAGGAGCGCGTGCTTTGGGTATGAACCGTCGGGGCAATCGGTTAGCGTTATATAATCGGGCGCATTATGGATATGAAACACGCGCCGAACTTATGAATTTTTGCATGCCTTTGGTTATTTCATCCAAACGGTATATGCTACACTTTGACAATCCTGCTATCGGCTATTTGGATTTAGACAGTCAAAAAAAAGACCGATTACAATATGAAACAATTTCAGGGAGAAAAACCTATCAAGTCATTGTAGGTGCAACTTGGCAAGAATTGCTTCGCAATTATACCGAATTAACCGGACGTCAGCCGCTTCCTCCCCGCTGGGCTTTTGGAAACTTTGCTTCGCGCTTTGGCTATCGCTCGCAAGAAGAAGTTGAAAAAACAATTAAAAAATATGAAGAGGATCAAATTCCTGTCGATGCTATCATTCTCGATTTATTCTGGTTTGGAAAAACCATAAAAGGTACGATGGGTAATCTGGATTGGGACAAAGACACGTATCCCGAGTCCGAAAAAATGATGGGCGAATTATCAAAAAAAGGAGTAAAAACCCTATTGATAACCGAACCCTTCATCTTGACCACATCTTCCAAATGGAGCGAAGCAGTTGATCAAAAAATACTGGCTACCTATAGCGATGGTTCTCCCGCTATTTGGGATTTTTACTTCGGGAACACCGGTATTATCGACCTTTTTAAACCCGAAGGTAGCCGTTGGTTTTGGAATGTATACAAACGCTTAATCCAGCAAGGAGTTGGGGGAATATGGGGTGATTTGGGCGAACCCGAAGTGTTTCCCTCCAAAGTTTACACGGCTAAAGGTAAAGCCGATGAAGTTCATAACATCTATGGACACCAATGGGCCAAACTGATAGCTGAGGGTTATCGGAAAGATTTCCCAACCCAACGTCCTTTTATACTTATGCGAGCAGGGTATTCAGGTTCGCAACGTTTTGGAATGATTCCTTGGAGCGGTGATGTGAACCGTTCTTGGGGCGGCCTCCAAAGTCAGATGGAAATCGCCTTACAGATGGGCCTGCAAGGGATGGGTTATATGCATAGTGATTTAGGTGGTTTTGCGGGAGACTATTTTGATAATGAATTGTATTTACGTTGGTTACAATACGGTGTGTTTAACCCCATATTCCGTCCACACGCACAAGAAGAAGTGGCCTCTGAAGTAGCGCGTAAAGATATTGTAACCAAGGCTAAAGCAAAAAAAAGTGTCGCATTACGGTACCAATTACTTCCCTACAATTATACACTCGGGTATCAAAACAGTGCTTTTGGGATGCCTTTAATGCGCCCTTTATTTTTTGAGGAACCAAATAATGAACGACTTGCAACAGTGGCGGATACTTATTTATGGGGATCCGACTTTTTAATAAAACCAATTGTAAATCCGGGGGTAACACAAACCGATGTTTATTTCCCTTCTACCGCCAATTGGTTTGATTTTTATACGTTTAAAAAATTCATGGGAGGAAAAAAAGTTAGGATATCCGTTGTAGAAGACCATATTCCTACTTTTGTTCGTGCAAACACTTTAATCCCAATGACTTCAGTAGTGCAAAACACCAATCTCTATCAAAACCGCATGTTGGATTTAATTGCGTTTATTGACGGGATTGGAAGTACACAACGCAGCTTTTATTTTGATGATGGCTCTACCCCAGCGGCTAATTTACAACCTGAAAATCATGAGTTTTTAGTCGCTAACTTGGAAACTAGGACTCAAAAAACAAGCATTACGCTAGAAAACAAAACCGATTCATCATTGGTGCATCCTACAGAAAAATCGGGAAAAATAACGTTATATGCTATTTCAAAAAAACCGAAATCCATTACACAAAACGGACAAAAAATCCCCTTTGAATGGTTTTCTAAATCAAAAAAATTGTGTTTTAATTACAACCACAATCAAGCAAAAACAACCCTAATTATTACCTATTAACCATGAAAAAACTCCTTTTTATACTTGCAATTTTACTGCTCAACGGAACAGTCATTGCTCAAAAAAAATCGAAAAAAAATGATTCAAAAGCACCTTTCGTATGGGAAAATGCTACGGTTTATTTTATCGTAACCGATCGGTTCTTTAATGGGGATAAAACCAATGATTTTCAATTTAATCGCAATAAACCTACAGGAAAATTACGCGGATTTGAAGGAGGTGATTTACGCGGAATTATACAGAAATTGGATGAAGGCTACTTTGATCGATTAGGAATCAATGCCCTTTGGATGACGCCAATTGTAGAACAAATTCACGACGGAGTCGATGAGGGAACCGGGTTTTCATATGGCTTCCACGGATATTGGACCCGCGACTGGACGGCATTAGACTCCAATTTTGGCACACGAAAAGACTTGGCCGAATTAGTAACCAAAGCCCATGCACGCGGCATACGTATACTTTTAGATGCAGTAATTAACCACACCGGTCCGGTTACTTCCGAAGACACCGTTTACCCCGATAATTGGGTTCGTACGCGCCCAAAATGTCAATACAACTCCTATGAGAACAATATCAATTGTACTTTGGTTGAAAACCTTCCCGATATAAAAACCGAAAATAATTCCCCGGTAGCATTACCTCCATTTTTAGTAGAAAAATGGAAAAAAGAAGGACGGTATGAACAAGAAATAAGCGAATTGGATGCTTTTTTTAATCAAACTGGATATCCACGAGCTCCTCGCTATTATATTATGAAATGGCTGGCCGATTACATTACCGATTTTGGCATCGATGGATACCGTATCGATACTGCAAAACATACAACTGAAGATGTTTGGGCAGATTTTAAAAAAGTTTGCGATCAAGCTTTTACTACTTACAAAAAAAACAATCCGAAAAAGAAACTCGACGATACGCCTTTTTTTACAGTAGGTGAAGTATATGGATATTCTATTGGGGCTAAACAATATTATGATTTTGGGGATAAAATAGTCAACTATTTTCAAAATGGAATGACGAGCTTAATCAATTTTGACTTCCGGAATGAAGCTAAAATGAAGTATGAAGACTTATTTTCAAAGTACAATACGATTTTGCAAAACGACTTAAAAGGGCATACAGTGATGAACTATGTCTCATCGCACGACGATAGTTGGCCATTTGATAAAGAACGAACAAAACCTTTTGAAAGTGGCACCAAACTACTGCTTGCACCCGGAATTTCACAAGTTTATTACGGCGATGAAGTAGCTCGTCCTTTACGTATTCCAGGAACCCAAGGCGATGCTACATTGCGATCTTGCATGGATTGGTCTGCTTTGAAAACCAATGGTTACCAACAAGCAATTTTGGAACATTGGCAAAAACTGGGAACATTTCGTAAAAATCACCCTGCAATCGGAGCTGGTATCCATCAGCAAATTACTGCATCCCCTTATGTGTTTAGTCGCAACTATACTACTCCAACTTATACCGATTCGGTTGTTGTAGGATTGGACTTACCCATAGGAACTAAAACAATTATAACGGGAGCAGTTTTCCCTGAGGGAACTCTTTTGAGAGATGCGTATTCAGGAGTAATTACGGTTGTAAAAAATGGAAAAGTAACCTTAACAACCCATTCTATGCTTGTGCTATTAGAAAAAAAGTAACGCTTTTCAACTACGAATTGATTCTCTTTAATCCTATTTTTTAAACCAATCGGTTAAAGTTTCTACTAACTTGCTTTAACTACCAGCTAAAATTAGTATTAGATAACCCTATTCAACCAATATGTGGAAAATCGGACACCGTGGCGCCTGCGGTTATGCGCCTGAAAACTCGCTACTTTCATTCCAAAAAGCAATCGACTTAGGTGTTGATGCGGTAGAATTGGATGTACACCTAAGCGCTGATAATGAGGTTATGGTTATTCATGACCCAACCCTTGACCGTACCACTCCATCACAAGGTTTTGTCAACTCAAAAACCAAATTTGAACTCCAGCAATTGGGAATTCCAACCTTGGCAGCGGTGTTGGACCTTATTCAAAATCGATGCGTAGTAAATATTGAACTTAAAACAAAATCGGCTGCACAACCTACTTTAGATTTAGTGGCAAAATATTGTGAAAGCCGAAAAGCTTCGTTTCAACAAATTCTTATTTCCTCCTTTGATTGGGATATTCTAAGGGAAATTTCCCATCAACAGCCCGAATACCAACTTGGTATACTTTATGAAGAAGAATCCCCTGATGCAATTGCGTTTGCTCAAACCATTGGAGCATTCAGTCTGCATCCCAATTATAAATTACTTACTTTTGAAAAAGTGAAAAAAATTCAAGCATTCGGATTCAAAGTCTTTCCATGGACAGTTAATGACCCAAGTGCAATAACAACTTTAACCTCTTGGCATGTGGATGGTATTATTTCTGACTTTCCCGATCGTATATGAAGCATTTTGACATCCTACTAATTGGAGGCGGAGCCGCTGGATTTTTTACAGCAATTGCCATTGCAGAACAACACCCTAATCTAAAGATTGCTATTTTAGAACGTGGTAAAGAGGTCTTGTCAAAAGTACGGGTATCGGGTGGTGGTCGCTGTAATGTCACCCATGCATGTTTTGTTCCTGCTGAATTAGTCAAAAATTATCCCCGAGGTGAAAAAGAACTATTAGGGCCGTTTAACCAATTTTGCACTGGAGATACAATGGAATGGTTTGAACGCAATGGGGTTGAATTAAAAATAGAAGAAGACGGAAGAATATTTCCCGTAACCGATTCTTCTGCAACCATTATCGATTGTTTTTTAACGGCTACGCATCGCTTAGGAATTGAAGTTGTAACGCAACAAAGCGTTCAATCGGTTTACCAAGGTGAAAATTATTGGAAAATCGAAACCCAAAATCAACAGTTTAAAGCCCAAAAAGTGATTGTAACCACCGGGAGCAATCCAAAAATTTGGGAACTGTTGGCTACTCTTGGACATACTATTGTGCCTGCGGTACCCTCTTTATTTACATTCAATACAAAAGACCCAAGAATTAGTGATTTGATGGGGATTGCTACACCCGCTGAAGTTGCTGTAGTCGGCACAAAACTTTCGGCTTCGGGTCCACTTTTAATTACACACTGGGGAATGAGTGGCCCTGGGATATTACGTTTATCGGCTTGGGGAGCACGTTTATTAGCAGAAAAAAAATATCAATTTTCACTGCAAGTGAATTGGATTCCTGATTTTGATTTAACAACTTGTATCGATTATCTAAAAGAAATTCGAACGGAACAGCCAAAAAAAACAGTTGCAAAAAAAGCACCATTTGTGTTACCCAATCGCCTTTGGGAAAAACTCGTACTTGCTTCGGGCATTTCAGTTGATCAAAAATGGGCCGATATAAATAATCCACAACTTCAGCAACTCGCACAACAACTTACCCAAAGTAAATTTCAAATTAATGGCAAAAGCACATTTAAAGAGGAATTTGTTACGGCAGGTGGAATTGATTTAAAAGAAGTTAACTTTAAAACGATGGAGAGTAAATTACTGCCAAATCTCTATTTTGCTGGAGAAGTACTCAATATTGATGCCATTACGGGAGGGTTTAATTTTCAAAATGCTTGGACGGGAGGTTTTATTATTGCGAATAATCTTTTATTTAATTTTTCAGAAAAAGGCAAATAGTTTTTGAACATTTGTTAAATATTTAAAAATCAGTGTATATTTGTTATACAAAACCAAACCAAACATGAAAAAACAACTACTTCTGACTTTTATAGTCCTAATGTTTGCCCCCTTTGCTTTATTAGCACAAAATACAACTACCTATACTTGTGGTCAATCCTTTTTTGACTCGGGTGGACCCAATAATGATTATGGTAACAATGAAAATACCATTTCATATATTATGCCGCCAAGTGCCACAGGATTTCAATCTATTCTTGCACTAACTTCAGTTTCAATTAGTGATGGGGATACCTTAACGATTTATGATGGTCCTTCACAAAACGCACCCATACTTGCAGTAATTACGAATGTAACAAATGAACAATACAGTTTTATTGCTAGTAACTTTTCAGGACAACTTTGTGTAGAATTTGTTTCTAATAGTGATACGGTTTCTTCGGGATGGATCGGAACAATTGATTGTCTTCAAACTAGTTGTAACCCTCCGACACAAATAACTGTCACTACGCCTTCGGCTACTCAAGTAAATTTAAATTGGGCCAATACAAATGTAATTGCCAATCAATGGGAAGTGCTTATATTACCTGTTGGATCGACTCCTTCCCCAACATCACAAGGTGTATTGGTTACAATTCCATCATACACTACATCGTTAAATCCAGGCGTATACAATGTATTTATTCGAACTATTTGTAATGGAAGTATAAGCATATGGTCTACACCCACAACATTTACATTAACTACAACGCAACCCTGCTCACTCCCTACAAACTTTAGTGTTTCATCAATAACCGCAACAGGAGCTGCTTTTGCATGGACAGCTCAAGGAGCTGCATTACAATGGGAAATAGTTGTTCTTCCGCAATCGGCAGGTTTACCAACAGCGTCTTCTACAGGTACGGTAGTTTCTCAAAGTCCATTTTTAGCTACGGGACTTACGGCAAATACCCAATATAATTTCTTTATTCGATCTTTGTGCAGCAATAGTACATCGGCTTGGTCAACAGGCACCTACTTTCAAACGAGTCAATCGCCTGTTATTTCACCTAATTGTGGGGAAATTTTTGTTGATAATGGAGGAGCAAATGCCAACTACGCCAACAATTCTAACAATACCTATGTAATCTGTCCCAATATAACAGGACAAGTAGTTACAGTAACTTTTGATAGTTTTAATGTTGAGGCATTATGGGATGGATTGTATGTATACAATGGGAATTCAATCAATGCACCTCAAATCGCAAGTGCCAATAATGGAAACAATATCCCAGGGGGTCTACCCGGAGCTTATTGGGGGACAACAATACCCGGACCATTCACTTCAACTGCTTCCGATGGTTGCTTGACCTTTCGTTTTGTCAGCGACAATGTTGTTCAAAGTGAAGGATGGGTGGCCAATGTAACTTGTGCAGCAGCAGCAACCTGTATTGCACCAACCAATTTAATTGCAACCAATATCAACACTGGAAGTGCTGTAATAAATTGGGCTTCAAATGCATCAAACACAACGCAATGGGAAGTTGTGGTTACACCTTGTACAGTTACTGCTCCTTCGCCAAATTTCCCATCCCTATTTGTAACAAGCACTCCTTATACAATAACCGGTTTAAATCCAGCTACTTGCTATAATGTATTTGTACGTTCAATTTGTAGCAATAATGTAGTAAGTGCATGGTCGTTTAATACTTTCACAACTTTAAACGCTTCACCAACATGCGGAAGTCTTTTCATCGATGCAGGAGGCGCCAATGCCAACTATGCCAATAATAGTGATAGCACAACTACTATTTGTCCAACAAATTCAGGCGAAGTAGTTACTGTAACCTTTACTAGCTTTGCAACAGAAGCCAATTGGGATGCATTATATGTATTTAATGGAAATTCTATCAATGCACCTTTGATTCCTAGTACTAATGGAGCAGCCAATGTTCCTGGTGGTTTAGCTGGTGGTTATTGGGGAACATTAACCGGCACAAATTTACCATCTTTCACTTCTACAGCTACCGACGGATGTTTAACCTTCCGTTTTCGTAGTGATGGATCAGTAAATGCTGCGGGTTGGGTGGCCAATGTAACGTGTAGTGCACCTCCAACATGTTTTAAACCTACGGCACTTGTTGCTTCAAATATTGCGCAAACGAGTATGACTGTTAGTTGGACTCCTGCATTTACATCTGATAACCAATGGGAAGTATTTGCTTTACCTTGCGGTTCTACTCCTCCTTCAGCAACTTCAACAGGAGGTATTATCACAACAACTCCTTCAATAAATTTAACAGGATTAAACGAAAGCACCTGTTATACCTTATATGTTCGAACCATTTGTTCACCTACTGACGCTAGTACTTTTGCAATTTTGTCTAATCTTACTACATTACAAACACCACCCGTGTGTGGAGGAACATTTGTTGATGCTGGTGGAGTCAATGGTAACTATCTCAACAATTCAAATATTACCTATACTATTTGCCCAACAATTGTTGGAGAACTGGTTACCGTCACTTTTACTTCATTTAATACCGAAGCCAATTGGGATCCATTATATGTATATAACGGAAACTCTACTGCCGCTCCTATGATTGCTAGTGCCAATGGCGCTGGAAATACTGCTGGTGCTGTAGCAGGTGGATATTGGGGCAATGCAATACCAGGTCCATTTACATCGAGTAGCCCAGATGGCTGTTTGACCTTTAAATTTTTAAGTGATGCTTCTATTACACAATCGGGTTGGACGGCTAATGTTACATGTACTCCCGACCAGCCTAAAATTTTAGTAATCGCCTTTGTTGATCTAAATAATAATGGCGTTCAAGATCAAGGAGAACCCAACTTCCCAAGTGGAAACTTTGTTGTACAGCAAAATAACTCCGGAACAAATACAATGGTGTATGCTCCATCGGGCGCGTATACAATTTATGATGCCAATCCTAATAACTCCTATGATATTAGTTATGAAGTTTTAACTGAAGCTCAGCCCTATTTTGCTGGAAATGGATTTACTGTAAATGACATTTCAATTCCTGCAACTGGTGGAACGCAAGTTTTCTATTTTCCAATTACCAACATCCAAGCGTATAGTGATGTTGAAGTAAGTTTAAGTCCATATGGAGCACCTCCTCGTCCGGGCTTAAATTATATGCAACGCTTAACAATTAAAAACAATGGTATTGCTGCAGCTTCAGGTACGGTAACCTATTCTAAGCCTGCTCCTGTTACTGTAACTACGATTAGTCAGAATGGCACGGTTGCTAATGCCAATGGCTTTACGTATGCTTTCACAAATTTAGCACCCAACCAAACAATAGTAATGTATATCACATTATCGGTTCCAGCAGCGCCAACGGTAAATATGAATGCCATTTTAACGGCAACTGCTGCAGTTAACTCTGGGAATGATATCAATGCACAAAACAATAATGCATCATTATCGCAAATTGTTGTAAATTCTTGGGATCCAAATGACAAAACTGAAGCGCATGGTGATAAAATACCTTTTAGTGCATTTACACAAAATGACTATTTATTTTATACGATTCGATTCCAAAATATGGGTACAGCCAATGCAATTGATGTCCGAATTGAAGATGATTTGAGTCCGCTAATCGACGAAGAAAGTATACGAATGGTCAGTTCAAGTCATAATTATGTAATGACTCGTGAAGGAAACCATGTGGAATGGAATTTTACGAATATCCAATTAGTTCCAGAGATTGTTAGTCCAGAAGCTAGCCAAGGATTTGTAACCTTTCGTGTTCAATTAAATCCTGGCTTCCAGGTAGGGACCATTGTACCTAACACCGCATCGATTTACTTTGACAGCAATCCAGCCATTGTAACCAATACATGGACTACTAAATTTACAGCTCCGCTTGGGTTAAATAATCCAGAGTATGTAGCATTCATAATGTATCCAAACCCAGCTAATCACGAAATCACTTTGACGAGTGATATCAATGGTGAACTTTTACAAGATGTTGTAATCTATGACCTCTTAGGTAAAACAGTCAAAGCTGTTCGTCAACTAAACACTAATACGACAACCTTGTCAATTGATACGTTAGCACAAGGTGTTTATACCGTAGAAATTACGAGCATGAGTGGTTTGCGTTTAACACAAAAACTAGTGGTTCGATAATAACTCTGTACCATAAAATAAATAAAGCCGTTCAATGAACGGCTTTATTTTTATCGATTTAACCACCAAATAGCACCATTGAGCAGCGTTGCAAAACCAACCCAAGCTAAATAAGGAATAAGTAATTTCCCAGCCCATCTGTTTATTTTTTTAAATTGAGTATACGTTTCAAATATGAGTAACCATAACAAAACGATCTCAATTAAAGCTAGCAAAGGATTGCATAGCACGAAAAACAAATACGACCACATGGCATTTAATCCAAGTTGAATTACAAAAAACAAAAAACCCTTTTTAACACCTTCGGGGTTCGTATCGTGTTGGTTCCACATAAGTCCGCCCGCTATACCCATAAAAATATATAGTAGCGTCCAAACCGGACCAAATACCCAATCGGGTGGATTAAAGAAAGGCTTAACCAATGTAGGATACCATGTTTTTATTCCTTCTTGAGTAGCCATTCCCGACAAATAGCCAACCACTAAACAGGTCATTACAACCAATCCAATACGTAAATAGCGTTGCATATCTTTTTTTTGGTAAAGATACTAAAGCCAAGCGTCACGCAATTTTTCTTTTTATCTTTGTTCAAAAAAAATGCTATGCCTTCAACTGAAGATTTTATTTTTAAAGGAATTTACAACGCGCAACAATCGGGAGAAAGTATATGGTCTGCCCCTAGTAATATTGCTTTAGTAAAGTATTGGGGTAAAAAAGAGAACCAAATTCCGGCCAATCCCTCTCTAAGCTTTACATTGCGTAACTGTAAAACCGAAACCCGCATAGCCTATACACCAAAGGTAACCGATTCACGTTTCTCCTTTGATTTTTTATTTGAAGGAACCGCTAAAGCAAGTTTCCGACCTAAAATTGAAACCTATTTTGAACGAATAGCACCGTATTGTCGATATGTAAACGACTTTCATTTTGCAATTGACTCCTTAAATACGTTTCCACACAGTTCGGGAATAGCCTCTTCTGCTTCGGGCATGGCTGCGCTATCGGTAAATATAATGGACTTAGAAAAACAACTGAATCCGGAGATGTCAATGGATTTCTTTTGGCAAAAGGCCTCGTTTTTAGCTCGATTAGGCTCTGGAAGCGCTTGCCGTAGTTTAAAAGGTTCATTGGTGGTTTGGGGAGAACATCCCGAAATTGAGGGTAGTTCAAATTTATATGGCGTTGAATTTCAAAAAACTACGCACTCGAATTTCAAATATTATCAAGATACTATTTTACTCGTCGATAAAGGTGAAAAACAGGTTTCGAGTTCTGTTGGACATGATTTAATGCACAACCATCCTTTTGCACAAAAGCGATTTGAACAGGCGCATCAGAATTTAACTTCCCTTCAAGAACTTCTTGTTTCGGGTGATTTGGAACAATTTATTCAGCTAATCGAAAGCGAAGCATTGACCTTACATGCTATGATGATGACCTCAATGCCTTATTTTATTTTGATGAAGCCCAACACATTGGAAATACTAAATCGAATCTGGAATTTCCGTCGCGAAACTAAAATTCCGGTTGGTTTCACACTAGATGCGGGTGCAAATGTTCATGTTTTATATCCCGAAAACGATAAAGCTAACGTTTTACAATTTATTCAGTCCGAATTAGTTGGCTATTGTCAAAAGGAACAGTATATTTGTGATGAAATTGGAAACGGAGCACAAAAAATTGAACGCTAACGGATTACTTTAATTATGAAAGGACCGCTATTTTATTCCAAAATTTTACTTTTCGGCGAATATGGAATTATAAAAGATTCTAAAGGTTTGTCAATCCCCTACAATTTTTATAATGGCGCATTAAAAATCGATGGCACTTCTACTCCAGAAGCGATTCAATCGAACGCTAGTTTGAAAAAATTTGTGACGTATTTGGAGCAATTGCAAACAGAACAACCCGAGCTAGTTCAGTTTCAATTGACAACTTTACAAACCGATGTTACTGCCGGCATGTATTTTGATTCCAGTATACCTCAAGGTTATGGTGTTGGGAGTAGCGGTGCATTAGTTGCTGCGATTTATGATAAATATGCACTTCATAAAATTACCGTACTAGAAAATCTAACGCGAGAAAAATTACTCCAATTAAAAACGATTTTTTCCCAAATGGAATCTTTTTTTCATGGTAAAAGTTCGGGGTTAGACCCACTTAATAGCTATTTGAGCATTCCGATTTTAATTAACTCCAAAGATCATATTGAAGCTACGGGCATACCTTCACAAAGCGCAGAAGGTAAAGGAGCTGTCTTTTTATTAGATTCGGGTATCGTTGGTGAAACCGCGCCAATGGTCAACCTATTTATGGAAAACCTAAAAGATCAAGGATTCCGTAAAATGCTTAAAAATCAGTTCGTTAAACACACCGATGCTTGTGTAGAAAACTTTTTGGGAGGCGATTTCAAAGCGCTATTTGACAATACCAAAAAATTATCGAAAGTGGTGCTAAACAACTTCAAACCTATGATTCCTGAGCAATTTCATGGGGTTTGGCAAAAAGGCCTAGAAACCGATGATTACTACTTAAAATTATGTGGTTCTGGTGGTGGCGGCTACATTTTAGGTTTTACTCAAGATCTTGAAAAAGCACAAAACGCTTTAAAAGACTACAAGCTCGAAGTTGTATATCAATTCTAAATTCAGATGTTGTTATCGCGTCGTAAAACCAAACGTACGATGATGAAAATCATCAGTATGTTTTCTGTGGTTCGCGGCTACAATATTCCTGTGGTAATCGCAGCGCAATATCTCTCAGCAATCTATATTTTTGCACCCCACAAGCGCGCTTTATCAGTGGTTTTTGATAGTGGTTTATTTTTAATCGTACTTGCCTCCTCTTTAGCCATAGCATCGGGCTATATTATTAATAATTTTTACGACAGTAATAAGGATTTAATTAATCGCCCTTCAAAGTCGATGCTGGATCGCTTGGTAAGTCAGAAAACCAAACTTCAAGTCTATTTTACATTAAATTTTGTGGTGGCTCTGTTGGCTATTTTTATTTCATGGCGTGCGGTAATTTTCTTTTCAAGCTATATTTTTTTAATATGGTTTTACTCCCACAAATTAAAAAAATACGCAATCATTGGCAATCTTACGGCGGCTTTATTGGCGGTTATACCCTTTTTTGCAATCCTTTTATATTATAAAAATTTCTATCCGCAAATTGTTGCGCATGCTTCTTTTTTAGGCATTTTAATTGTAATGCGTGAAATCATTAAAGATTTAGAAAACCTACAAGGAGATTTGGCAAACGGCTACCAAACTATTCCTGTAAAATATGGTGAAGCAACAGCTCGAAAGGTATTGATTGGCTTATGTCTATTTACCGTACTCCCATTATACACTTTAATTGAAGTTTTTGACGTGGGATATATGGATCTTTACTTTTATGGTGCTGCATTATTCCTAATCGGTTTTGCAGTTTTAGTAATGCGGGCAGTTACTAAAAGTGATTACCTCAAACTCCATGTAATTTTAAAGTTTTTGATCGTAACTGGCGTTTTTAGTATTGTTCTTATAAATCCAAAAGTGCTAGAAAACGGACGGAATTTATTGCCTTTTTAGGAGCTCTAATATCGACTCTTTAAAGCATATCCTCCCGCTTTTGCCTTTATCACTCCCTCCTAAAGTCGGGCGTGGATACCGGCGCAATCGGGGCTACTTTATCACGTCTTTCATCCTAAATAGATGCTATAAATGGGGTACTTATTCTTTAAACCATTCCGAATACATGACGTAATTGTTTGAAATACGCTGGATTTCTCCGGCAAACGCCGATGCATCAATTGCTTTCACTTTTTTGGCAGGAATTCCTGCATAAATCGTTCCCGATTCTACAACGGTATTTTGTGTAACTACAGCACCCGCTGCAACAATAGCATTCGATTCAACTATGCAACCATCCATAACAATCGCGCCCATGCCAATTAAAACATTGTCATGCAATGTACATCCATGTACAATTGCATTATGTCCGATAGAAACATTATTGCCAATAACGGTTGAATGCTTTTGGTAGGTAGCATGAATAACAGCGCCGTCTTGGATATTTACTTTGTTCCCAATAGTAATTGAATTTACATCACCACGCACTACTGCATTAAACCACACACTACATTGTTCGCCAAAGGTAACCGCACCTACTATAGTAGCGTTTTCAGCCACATAACAATCTTCTGGAATTAGTGGGGAAATTCCCCGAACTGCTTTGATAATTTTCATAAAAAAAAGAATCCCGACGAATCGGGATTATAAGTATTAGTTAACTGCTGGACAATTACAGTGATATTTTTCTGGTTTGCAGAACAAATTCATTCCTAAAGTAATTTGGTGAAAACCTCCGTCATCAAATTTTACATTACCCATCAAATGAGAATAGGTATACGATAACATAAAGCTCTTATAATTAACCCCTAAAATTGGTGTTATGTATTGCATTTTTTGATTATTAACTGCAACTCCTTCAATATAATCGGCACCATCTAAACTTGTTCGATAGGAAATACCGCCCCACAATTTTCCAAATTCTAGATTTTTATACGCTTTGATATTTAGATCTAAAGCGGTTTCTTTGGTTTGAAAAACATGTTGCAACATAAAAGAAGGCTCCCACTGAATAGTTTCTGCATCACCAAAGGTGTAACCCATATTATAGATCAAACGTCTTAAGTTGGTAGGCTCACGATCGGTATATAAACGACGGGCATTCGCTACAGCGTTTTTCACCGTTAAATGTGCATAAAAATCCAAATAATTATACGATGCACCAATATCCATATTAAAATAAGAAGCTTTTTGTACTATTGTACCATCAATAATTGGATCGTAAGTTGGGTTATTGATTAAAAAATCTGTTTCATCCAATAAACTCTGTGCAAAACCTGCATTAATACCAAAAGATAATTGGTTTAAATCAATATTGTCGCGTGAAAACATGATGTGGTGTGCATAGGCAAGTCGCATTCCTTTTTGAGAATGATAACCATTTTTATCATTAATCAAAATAATACCCATCCCATCTTTTTCCGATAAACTTCCGTTAAAACTCAAGGTTTGCAATGCGGGCGCATCTTCTTGACCAAACCATTGCTGACGAGCAGTCATTCGTAATTTAGCACAGCTTGCTGCTCCAGCCATAGACGGATGCAGTAAGAAATAATTGTCTGAGAGATAATCCGAATAAACTGGTAAAATCTCTTGTGAGAAAACTGGTTTAGCAAAAAGTAGTCCAATCAGGAGGAGCAATTGTCTCAATTTCATTGTATTATCGTTTTAATGAGAAATGGGCTTTAAATTCTTTAGTTACATTATTTTCAAGGTATTCTACTTTAAACCAGTAGTCGGAAGAAGGCATCAAGGCTCCGTTATAGGTTCCGTTCCATCCCTCACTTGCAGGACTGATTTGTTTCAAGAGTTTTCCTTGTCGGTCAAATATATAAATTTTTGCGTTTAATTGACCACTTAATCCTACAATATTCCAAGTATCATGAATTCCATCGCCATTCGGCGTGAAGTAATGCGGATAATCAATAATAGAAACACCGGTAATTACTAGCGGATCACAGCTGTTATCAATACCTCCTTCAGTA
>Ga0315905_10000600_pt1 | contig 38922 bp, 40 predicted proteins | sample LakEriMetagenome_5_FD_203522 | JGI IMG/M metagenome (GOLD analysis project Ga0315905, IMG submission 203522) | Freshwater fungal communities from buoy surface, Lake Erie, Ohio, United States - Buoy 4 MA121 | ecosystem: Environmental > Aquatic > Freshwater > Lake | place: USA: Lake Erie, Ohio...
CGAGCGTTATAGCTTCGGCTGGTCCGATCCACTCGGCATGTACGGTTCCGAAGGCGCTGCCTAAGGAAACAGGGGGAGGGGGAGTAGGAAACTGCTTCCCCTCTTTTCTTTTAGGTGCTATACCTATCGCACTAGGTGATTAATTCGTACCGACTGCCCTAGCAGACATAGTAGAGACGGTACGTGCGAGTGCTACTACACGGAGATTTTTAATGGCTAACACAACTTTCAATGGTCCAGTCCGTTCGGAAAACGGCTTCCAGAGCATCTCTATCGACGCCACGACCGGTGCGGTAACTGTTAACGCTACATTCGGCGCAGCTACCCAAGTAACTAGCTTGGCCGCTACCGGTAACGTCACTGCTGACAGCGCTTCGGCTCTCGTCGCTGGCGGTGCTTCTGCGTTTATCGCAACCAACACGGCTGCTGGCATGGGTATCTACGTTGGTTCGGGCGCTCCGACTGTGGCTGCTGCTAAGGGTTCGCTCTACCTGCGTAGCGATGGTTCTGGCATTGCCGACCGTGCGTACATCAATACGAACGGTTCGACCACGTGGACGGCGCTTTCGACCGCTGCTTAATCGGTAACCTCTAAGAAGGAGAAATCCGATGGCAATGCAAACTGACGTCAAATCTACCAAGCCGCTTGCGGCTACTGGCGTATTCAAGACTCAGTCGGACGCCGACTGCACCTTCCGGACTCGTATCAAGGGCGTTTACGCCGTGTGCGGTACTTCGGCTGGTTCGGTCGTCATTACAGACGGTGATGGCGGTAATACGCTTTTGACGGTTAATACCCCGACTGTTGCGAACGCTGGTTCGGTATATTTTCTTGTGCCGGATCAGGGCATCCTTGCAGAAAACGGTTTATACGCTACTGTGACAAACACGGCGTCTACCGTCATTTTCTATGGGTGATATATGCAAGCACAAAAAGGTTACGATTTAGCCGGTAAGAGCATCTTCATTGCTCTGCCAGCCTACGACTTCAAGGTCTCCTTGAAGCTGGCGATTTCATTGGCTCGGTTCACGCAAGTGGCCGGTCAACACGGCGTTGCGGTCCAGATTGGTTCAATCTGCGGCTGCTCTGTTGTCTCTCGCGCTCGTAACCTGCTTGTACAAGACCTGCTGGAATCCACCTGCGACTATTTGCTCTTTATCGACAGCGACATCAACTTTGAGCCAGAGCATATCTTCCGTCTTATGGCTTGGGGTAGCGACCCGAAGAAGGGCATCGTCGCAGGTGTCCCCCGCACACGTAGCGAAAACAAGGTCTATATCGCTGACCTTGACTATGACGAGAACCATGAGCTTACCATGAATGGTATGGGTCTGGTCCGTGGTAAACGCGTTGCGACCGCTTTCATGCTGGTTCGCCGCGAAGTATTCGAGCAGATGGCTGCTGCTCACCCTGATTGGGTTTATAAGGATCAGCGCTCAGACCGCATGATCCCCTGCCTCTTTGATTTCAAACTCACCGACGAGGGCTACATGGGCGAGGACTTCCTGTTCTGCGACCGTGCCCGCGAGATCGGTTTTGAAGTTTGGATCGACCCCAGCATTCAACTTGGTCACATGGGCGTACAAGAATACGAAGGCTGCTTCGGCACCGACGTTCTCTATCCAATGCTCGCCCCAACACAGAAGGAAGCAGCATAATGGGTATTAAACTAGGTGACATCTCACCCGTGGCAGGTGCCATAAGTGGTAAGGGTTTGTTCGGTAAAGGACTGGCCAAATTGGGTAATGCCATGGGTCCAATGGGAGGTCTCATGCCAATGCTAGCTGCTAGTCAACGCAAGAAACTCCTCGCCCGCGAGGCAGCTAAAGGAAGCGGTATGCGCCGTCGTCCTATGGCGGAAGAAGTCATGGTGGCAGAGGAAGTTCCCGCAGGCGCACCGATGATGCGTAAGGGCGGTAAGGTCAAGAAGAGCGACATTAAACAAGACAAAGCTATGATCGCCTCCGCCGTGCACAAGCACGAGCGCGCCAAGCATAAAGGTCAGCCGCTGACCAAGATGGCCAAGGGTGGTTCAACTGCCTCCAAGCGCGCTGATGGCTGCGCTACCAAGGGTAAGACGAAAGGACGTTTTGTCTGATGGCTAAGACCCCTGCTTGGACACGTAAGGAAGGCAAGAACCCTAAGGGCGGCTTGAACGCCAAGGGTCGTGCGTCTTACAACAAAGCCAATCCGGGGAAGCCGGGGCTTAAGGCTCCGCAGCCCGAAGGCGGTCCACGTAAGAAGTCATTCTGCGCTCGGATGTCTGGGATGAAGAAAAAACTAACCAGTAAGAAGACTGCGAATGACCCCAACAGCCGCATCAACAAATCCCTCCGTGCTTGGAAGTGCTGACATGGAGATGATGATATGGAACATCGTTCTAACTGCTGTGGTGGGGATTATGGGCTTCCTGTTTAAAGGTAAGTTCGATGAGTTGGATCGTCTCGGCATCTTGCTCAATAGGACCCGTGAGGAAGTGGCACGTGATCACGTCACACGCAGTGAAATGAACACGATGGTCGATAGGTTAGGAGACCGGTTTGACCGGGCTTTCGAGCGTCTTGAAGCTAAGGTAGAAGAGATAGGAAGGACAAAGTCATGATGGATAAGAAGAAAAAGTCGATGCCCCCACAGCCATCCGCTGCTGATCGTGCGTCGGATGCTAAGTTCCGTAAGTCTGTAAAGGACCTTAAGGTTACGCCCGAAAATGCTGCGGCTATCGGACGCGGAAACCGTTCTACGGGCTACAAGAAAGGTGGCAAAATGGCACCCAAGTTTGGCGCTGCAATGGTCAAGAAATCGGCTGACACTAAGGGCCGTGCAATGATGAAGAAGGCCGGTGGCGGCAAATGCTACGCCAAGGGCGGTTCCATCGACGGTGTTGCCAAGAAGGGCAAGACCAAAGGGAAAATGGTCTAATGCGCCCGTCGCGGGGTATGGGCGACATGAAGGCGTCCAAGATGCCGGGTAAGAAGACGATCAAACGGAAGGACAATCCTGATGATGTCTCGATGTACGCAAAGGGGGGTAAAGCAAAGCTCGACATCTCCAAAGCGATCAAAAAACCCGGCGCACTCCGTGCGCAGCTTGGCACTCCTGCGGGTAAGAAAATCCCAGCAGGAAAGCTTGCCAAAGCCGCCAAGGCCCCCGGCAAGTTAGGCCAGCGTGCGCGGTTCGCGCAGATGCTGAAAGGCTTTAAGAAGAAGTAATGGCACGGTCGGACGAACCTAAGTGGAAACGCATTGTCGCTAGTGTAAAAGCTGGCGACAAAGGCGGTAAGCCGGGTCAATGGTCCGCCCGTAAAGCCCAGCTTGCGACCCAGCGGTATAAGAAGTCAGGCGGCAGCTATAGCGGCCCGAAGACAGAAGCGCAGAAATCTTTGTCTAAATGGACCAAAGAGGATTGGGGAACCAAGTCAGGCAAGCCATCCACGCAGGGGGCGAAAGCAACTGGCGAACGATACCTTCCGAAGAAGGCACGTCAGGCGCTGACATCTTCTGAATATGCTGCTACAACCAAGGCGAAGCGTGAGGGCACAAAGGCGGGCAAACAGTTCGTCAAACAGCCTAAGAGCGTTGCCAAGAAGACAGCGAGATTTAGATGACCACATCCGGCACTACAGCATTTAACCTGAACCTTAACGAACTCGTTGAGGAAGCGTTCGAGCGCTGTGGTGCCGAGCTTCGGACGGGCTATGACCTGCGCACGGCGCGGCGCAGCCTGAACTTGCTCACCATCGAGTGGGCAAACCGTGGCATAAACCTGTGGACAATCGAGCAGGGTTCGATCCCCATGGTGCAGGGGCAGATTACTTATGACCTACCTGCGGATACCATTGACCTCCTCGACCACGTAATTCGCACGCAGACTGGCCAAGGCCAGACGGATATTAACATTACCCGTATCAGCGTAGACACATACTCGACCATCCCAAATAAGAACGCGCAGGGTCGGCCTATCCAAGTGTGGATTAACCGCCAGTCAGGTGCGAACTACCCGGTAGATGGCGTGGCTTATCCGAACATCAACGTCTGGCCTGCCCCAGAGCAGTCCAACTATTACACCTTCGTCTACTGGCGGCTTCGCCGTATTCAGGACGCTGGCAACGGTATCACGACGCAGGACATCCCGTTCCGCTTCTTGCCGTGCATGGTAGCTGGTTTGGCGTACCATCTGTCGAAGAAAATCCCCGGCGCGCTTGAGCGCAGCCAGATGCTTAAGATGGAATACGAAGAACTGTGGCAGCAGGCTGCTGACGAGGACCGTGAAAAGGCTGCGTTGCGCATCGCACCGCGCCAGATGTTCTATTAAGGAGAAGCAATGCCAAATAGGTTTGCCTCCGGTAAATGGGCAATCTCGCAGTGTGATCGCTGCGGGTTCCGCTATAAGCTCAAACAGCTTCGGCGTCTCGTCATCAAGACGAAGAACGTCAATATCCTCGTGTGCCCGTCATGCTGGGAACCAGATCAGCCTCAGTTGCAGCTTGGTATGTATCCGGTTGATGACCCTCAAGCGCTGCGTAATCCGCGTCCGGACACGACATACTACCAAGCAGGTCTGACCGGGCTGCGGATCGAGACCCAAGGTGAAGTGCCTAATGACAACGTGCTGGACTCCGGTACACCGTCAGGCGGTAGCCGTGTAATCCAGTGGGGTTGGAATCCTGTTGGCCTAAATGATCCTTTGGGTTTATCTGGGCTTCCAAATACGCTATTAGGTAGTGGTCAAGTGGGGACCGTAACTGTTCAGACGGAGAATTAAGATGGCTAAAGGTGGTAAGACTAACAAGCAGATGTTGAGCATGGGCCGTAATCTTGCGAAGATTGCGAACCAGAAGAGCGGCAGCAAGCCGAAGAAGGACATGGGAAAGGTCAATAAAAATGGCTGAATATAAGCAACCTAAGGTCTACACACAGGCCGACCTCGGCAATAACGGCTATCCTAACAAGATCGCTAACACTCAAACCGAACGTACTCGCGGTTGCAAAAACACGACGCGGGGCTACGGACATAGCAAGAAGATGGGCTGATGAACTACGCTCAACTGTTCGAAACGATCAAAGGGTACGTCGAAAACGATTTCCCCAACACCTCATGGACCGGCTCTGACGGCTCCAGCACGGTGACGTTGACGTCTACCGAACAGATTAACACGTTCATCGAAGAGGCTGAGCAGCGTATTTTCAATACCGTTCAATTGCTGGACCTCCGTAAGAACGTGACGGGCAACTGCACGTCGGGGAATAAATACCTGTCCGTGCCTTCAGATTGGTTGGCTAACTTTTCGTTGGCCGTGATCGACGGGGATGGGAACTACGAATATCTGCTGAACAAGGATGTGAACTTCATCCGGCAGGCGTACCCCAACCCCAACGATCAGGGTCTTCCGTACTGCTACGCCTATTTTGACGAGAACTCATATATCCTTGGCCCAACGCCAGATAGCAATTACTCCGTCGAACTGCATTACTTCTACTACCCGCCTTCGATTGTGACGGCAGGTACATCGTGGTTGGGCGATAACTTCGATAGCGTTTTGCTTTACGGCTCCCTGCTGGAAGCCTATACCTTCATGAAGGGCGAGGCAGATATCATCGCAGGCTACCAGAAGCGGTACGATGAAGCGATGGCGATGCTTAAACAGCTTGGCGAAGGCAAAAACCGTCAGGATATGTATCGTTCTGGTCAAGTCCGGTATCCGGTGAGGTAATATGTTTAACGGTTCTAACGATGTCGGAAGTGTAATGGTCATGGCGACCGAGGGACGTGGTTTCACGCCTGAGGAAACGGCTGAGCGCGCTCTCGACAAAATCATCTACGTGGGTAGTCAGGCACATCCTGCTATCCGCGATCAGGCCGAAGCCTTCAAGGACAGCATCCGTCAGGTGCTCATCCACTATATGCACGAGGCTGTGCGGTCCCATAACGTAACTCTGGTCAATAAATTCAAGCAGGCGGGTCATCCAGAGTTGATTCCGATCCTCGACGCATAAGGAGGCCGCAATGGCAATTACGCAAGCAATGTGCACCAGCTTTAAGGCCGAGCTTATGCTCGCGGTGCACGATTTCCGGGCTACCGGTGGTGACACTTTCAAGTTGTCGCTGTACACCTCATCCGCTTCTCTGGATGCCAACACAACGGCATATACATCCAGTCAGGAAGTTTCATCTTCGGGCACGAACTACACCGCTGGTGGTGGCACGTTGACACGCCTCGGGGTTGTGACGTCGAACAACTCGGCCTCTTCTGGTACGGGCTTCACTGATTTTGGCGACCTGACCTTTGCTAACGCGACGATCACGGCACGTGGCGCGCTGATCTATAACACGACCCCTTCGGCTAACTCGAACGCGAACACCACGCTGACGAATGCTGCTGTGGCTGTGTTGGATTTTGGTTCGGATAAGACCTCGACGGATGGTGATTTTACGATTATCTTCCCGACGGCCACAAACACGACGGCCATTATTCGTATCGCGTAAGGAAAACTAATGGCTCTTGTCCTCGCTGATCGCGTTAGGGATACCACTGCTACAACTGGTACGGGTACGGTAACGCTCAGCGGGACCGCGCCAACCGGGTATCAGAACTTTTCGGTAATCGGTAACGGTAACACGACGTACTACACGATTAATGGCGACACCCAGTGGGAAGTCGGCATCGGTACCTACACGTCTTCCGGTACGACCCTATCGCGTAATACGGTGTTAGCATCGAGCAATGGTGGTTCGCTTGTAGATTTTGCTGCGGGCACCAAGGACGTATTCGTCACTTACCCATCCGAAAAGGCTGTCACGGAAGACTATGGTAATGCGCTAGCCGCAACCACTGCGGCTAACCTAGCTGGCGGTGCAGCGGGTTCTATACCTTACCAGACTGCGGCTAACACCACAGCGATGCTTGCAACGGGCACGGGCGTCCTGATTGGCGGCACAACTCCGTCATACACGGCGTCTCCGTCGCTCACGCAGGTTACTGTGGCTGCGGACCCAACTGCGAACCTACAAGTTGCGACCAAGCAGTATGTCGATGGTCTCGTCGCGTCAGGTATCACCTACCACGAGCCGGTCAAATATGAAGTCCCGAACAGCACGGGTAACCTCAACGCTACATATAATCAGCCCGGTGGGGCGGGTGTTGGCGTTGGCGCAACCCTGACAAACGCAGGCACGCTAGCTGCCTTTGCGCCTGATGGCCCGACGGCGCAGATTGGCGACCGTATCTTGGTCTATAACCAGACCAGTGCGTTCCAGAATGGTATCTACACCGTCACGACGGTCGGCAGTGGCTCTGTGGCTTGGGTACTGACCCGTGCAACTGACGCTGATACCTACGGACTAAAAGACACTGAAGCTCTCGGTAACGGGGACTCGTTCTTCGTCTCGAGCGGCGACACGGGCGCTGGCGAGACCTATGTCTGCAATACCGCAGGCACAATCGTATTTGGCTCGACGGCAATCACCTTCGTTCAGGTCTCGGACGCTACGCTCTACACGGCAGGCAACGGCCTTCAGCTTACCAGCGGTACGGTATTTAGCCTTATTGCTCCGGTCACCACAGTTAATGGCGGCACGGGGCTGACGAGCTTCACATCTGGCGGTGCAGTCTATGCGACGTCTTCCAGTGCGCTAACCACAGGCACGCTACCTGCAACGGCAGGCGGTACGGGCAACAGCAGCTTCGTAGCAGGTGACCTGCTATATGCGACCTCATCTACGGCAATCGGCAGGCTGGCTGATGTAGCCACTGGCAACGCACTTATCTCAGGCGGCGTTGGCGCTGACCCTTCCTACGGCAAAATCGGTCTAACCACGCACATCAGCGGCACTCTGGCTGTCGGTAACGGTGGTACTGGTGCAACCACACTAACGGGCTATCTCGTCGGCAACGGCACCTCTGCGTTTACGGCTACGGCGACAATCCCGACCAGCGCCTTGTCGGGCACAATCAGCCTCACCACGCAGGTCAGTGGCACCCTTGGTGCAGGTAATGGCGGTACTGGGATAAGCAGCTACACCGTTGGCGACATTCTCTACGCCTCTGCGACTACGACGCTAAGCTCTCTGGCTGATGTAGCTACAGGCAATGCGCTCATCTCTGGCGGTGTCAGCAACCCTCCATCATGGGGCAAGATCGGTCTCACAACGCATGTCAGCGGCACGCTGCCTGTCAGCAACGGTGGTAGCGGTGCGACCACACTGACTGGTTACCTCAAGGGCAACGGCACTTCGGCTTTCACTGCGTCGGCTACGATACCAAGTGGTGATATCACTGGCGCGGCCCTGACCAAGGCAGACGACACTAACGTCACCTTGACGCTGGGCGGAAGCCCATCGACTGCGCTTCTTGCGGCAACATCCATCACTGCTGGCTGGTCAGGCCAGCTTGCTGTCTCACGCGGAGGCACGGGTAACTCTACCTTGGCCTCCGGCTATCTCCTCAAGGGTAACGGCGTCTCGCCCACCAGCGCGTCGGTTATATACGACGACGGTACGAACGTCGGGATTGGTAACGCGGCCATACCCTATGTCACAAGTGGGCGCACAGTACTTAATGTCAACGGCACTAGCTCGGCTTTGATTAGTGTGCAGAGCGCGGGCACAAACCGTGGTTATTTCTACGGGGACGGCGCAATAGTTGCCCTCGAAGCTGAAAGCCCCTGCACCTTGAAGCTCAACGCCATCGGTGCGCAACCTATGACGTTCTTCACCAGCAACACAGAACGTCTAACCATCAACAGCAGCGGCAACGTCACGGCCAACGTCGATTTCCGTGCGCCTATCTTCTACGATAGCGCAAACACGAGCTATTATCTCGATCCTACTGGTTCGACCTCATTAAACACCGCTGGCAATCTTATCACATCAGGTAATCTAACGTTGAGTAACGGCGCGAACCGCTATGTGCGTATCGGCTCTGCGACTAACTATTCCTACGACTTGCAGACAACCGGCGATGATTTCCAGATTATTGAAGCTGGTGTAACGCCGCGCCTGACTATTAAGTACCCAAGTGGGAATGTTGGGATTGGCACTACTTCACCACTGGCAAAGTTACATACAGTTGCGTCAACGCCGACAGGGATTGGCGCGCTCCCTTCTGGTGTAACCGGCATTCTTGATAGCTCTGGCAACAACTACCTCCTGTTCCGTCACACAGCGGATAACGCCACTTATTCTGGCATCGCTTTCCAAGACAACAACATGGGTGGCTATGTTGTTTTTGGTAACTACGGCGCAAACCCTAGCGACCAACTTGCCATCGCGGGCTACAACGGTGGCATTCTGCAATACGGAACGTCTGACACCATAAATCCCGCCCTTCGGACCACTGTCGCCTCGTGGAACAGCACTGGCCTCCAAATCAATAACGGGGACATGCGCGCCCCGATATACTACGATAGCAACAACACTGCTTATTACGTCGATCCGAATAGCACATCAAGGATTGTACGTTTAGTTCTTGATAACGGCGATAACTTGTCGTGGGGTGGTGTCTACGGGGCAGGCATACCGACCATTGCTGCTTCAACCAGTAATGGTTTATACTTTTACCCAACGGGTTCGACCGCTGGCAATACGTTCACGATGTTCAGTTCCTATGCAATCGCTACTGGTTCTATGCGTGCGCCTATCTTCTACGACAGCGACAACACCGCGTTCTTCGTAGACCCGAACAGCACCTCAGTGCTTTCCGTAGTTCGTGCAGCGACAATTCAACATTCATCTGGTAACAGGGCTATTACACTTAACGGCTCTACGTGGACGGAGTTCTGCGACCCGAACGGGGTAACCAAGCTGTGGCTTGGTCAGAGCGGCGACCCAAACAACTACTACAACGCTAATATCCACTACTTCCGGAACAACGGTAGCGGCACGACAATGACGATTGATAGTGCGGGAACCGTTATTGCCACAGCCGATATGCGTGCCCCCATCTTCTACGATAGCGGCAACACTGGCTATTACGTTGACCCAGCCAGTACATCAAATCTGAACGTGCTGCAATTGCAGGGGTCAATAACTACAATCAATGGCTTCAGCCCTGCCAACTCCGCAATCCGCCTAACTCCTAACCTTCACCTGAATGCGACCGCTGGAAACGCTATCATTCTTAACTGGGACAACGGGACGACATCGGGCTTGACGTTCCGTATCGGCAACGGTGCTGGCAGCGACGTATTTACTACGTATGCCAACGGGGCCGTGTACGCCTCAATCATATACGATATTAGCAACAGCGCATACTACGTTGACCCCGCCAGCACGACGGCCCTAAATGGCCTTACGGTTGGAGGTTACTTCGTCCTACGGTCTCCCGGCACAATCAACGGGAACATCGACAGCGACTACGGCGAAGGCTTCGTCACCTTCGATCCGGTGCCAGCAGGCACGCCGCCGATTTCCAGCCCTAACATCCGCACCATCAACGTCGGTAATAACTTCTCGCGGCGCACCCAGCTTGCCTATACCTACGACACTGACCGTGCTTGGTTCCGGCGTAGGAACGATGGCGGCTGGGGAGGCTGGTACGAGTTTGCTGTGTTCGGCAACCCTGCGAGTGCAGGGGCGCTATATGGCACCATCTATTATGACGGTAACAACACTGCGTATTACCTTGATCCGGGGTCAACCGGCATCAGCGGGATGATTAATGGTGAGATGCGGTTTGGCGGGGGCGGTAACAGTTCGGTTATCACAACGGACGGGGATTTCTATTCTCGGCGTAAAAGCGCCACAACCACGGGCGTCTATTACTTTGCCGATGGAGGCACTAAGTATCTTTTCTGGGATGGGGGCCGGTATTTATTTGGTAGCGCTGGGCCAGTTGATAGCGACAGTAGCTTCCGTGCACCAATCTTCTACGACCTTAACGACACCTCTTATTACATGAACCTAAACGGCTACTCCCAAATCAACGGGAATGGTAGCGTCAATGGCTCTGCTGGTGTTGGGATGAGTATATTTTCGACTGGCGGTAACGGTGCCATCATGTCGTTCCATCGCAGCGGTTTATATGCCGTCAACATAGGACTTGATAGCGACAACGTAATTCGTATTGGTGGTTGGTCTGCTGCGGCTAACCGCTTGCAGATGGATATGTCTGGCAACCTGACGATGGCTGGTAACGTCACGGCTTACTCGGATGCTCGCCTCAAGAAGGACGTTGAGACCATCGGTGACGCGCTTGGCCTTGTGCGTAAGATGCGCGGCGTCACATACACTCGGATAGACACAGACAAAGCTGGCGTCGGCGTCATTGCGCAAGAGATGCTTGAGGTTATGCCGCAGGCGGTCCAGCAAGGTATTGGCGACGACGACACGCTCTCTGTTGCCTATGGTAACCTTGTTGGTGTATTAATAGAAGCAATCAAGGAACTCGAAGCCCGCGTGGCCGAACTGGAAGGAAAGTAATATGGCACTTACGTACACTTGGGCGATCACGTCCCTCAAGAAAACCACGGATGTCGCACTCGACATCGACAACGTCGTCGTGCAATCCACATGGACCTGCACCGGCACGGACGAAGATGGCGACAGCGGCACGTTCAACGGCGCTACGCCTTTCCCGCTTTCCAGCGTAGACCCCGCTACGTTCATTCCTTATGAAGATTTGACCGAGGCTGACGTCCTTGGTTGGATACAAGCCGTTGTCGTGGGCGGCTATAAAGACCACGTTGATGCCCAAATCAACAAGCAGATTGCCCTAGAGAAAGACCCTGTAGTGGACGTTCCTGAAGGCGATTTCCCGTGGGACCCACCTGCGCCAACACCACCAACACCCCCTGTTACCTAAAGGAAAAACCTAATGAACCCTGAACTCGATAAGTATGACGTCAGCACCCAGACCCCACCAGAAGTCAAGCTGACCCTCAACGTCCAAGAGGTTAACACGGTCATCGCGGCGCTGGCTGAACTGCCACATCGCGTGTCGGACGGCCTCATTCGTAAGGTCTTTACGCAGGCCAACGAACAGATACCGCAACAACAGGTGAACTAATGGGGCGCTTCGCATCCCTTATCGTGGCTTCGCTGCTGCTTTTGGGGTGCGAAGACCGCTATCGGTACGACTGCCAAGACCCTGAAAACTGGCAGGAGGAAATCTGCAAGAAGCCTAAGTGTGTAGCTATGGGCTACTGCACCGAGTGGTTGATAGATACAGGTGAAGAAGATGAAACCGAGAAGTGAATGGACGCCGGAGGAATTGCTGCGGTTCATCGTCGGTATCGTGCTTTCGCTGACGCTGACGTTTATTGTGGCTACTGTGCTATACTCACTGGTGTTTGTATCGCAGCCGATGGAGGGGCAGTCCCCGAATGACGCAGAGTTTTTTAAGCTGATTAACCCTATTGCGACATTCATCGTGGGGGCATTGGCAGGACTTATGGCAGGGCAGGGCAGCGGCGCTATGCAAAAGAAGAAGGATGAAGATGATGAGCTTCCTGAATAGTTTTGAAAGTAAGGCAGAGGGTACGAATGATACCATCGAGTTTGTTATTCGCGTGGCTATTGTCACGCTGTCTGCGGTTATTCTCGTGGTCGTACTGGCGCTCGTTGTCGGTATGTTTGTGCCTAATGACGTAGTGGATAGCACTGCCGTCCTCGATATGATTAATCCTGCGTTCCAGACGATCATTGGTGCGTTTGTCGGTCTGCTTGGCGGTTTGAGCCTCAACGCTAATGCACGGGATAAAGAGCCTGAGCCAGAAATGCCACTCGAACTGGACATGCCTGCGCCAGAACCAGAAGCACCCAAGCCATACGACGATCCGCAGGGCACAGTCTTTATCGACGAACCTGAAGAGGACGACGACGATATGGAGCCTTGGGAGAAGTATCGCAACGACCTGCGCTATGACGCTAATGGCGACGGCGTGGTTGATGAAAACGACTTCCCAGATTGGCGGAGTGCTGGCAAATGAGCATGATAGAACTTCAGAAGAAGATTGGCGTAACGGCTGACGGGGCTTTTGGCCCCGGCACGCTGAAAGCTGCTGCATCCTACTTCAAACTAAACAAGAACCGCGCTGCCCACTTTTTCGCTCAGTGCGCGCATGAGTCGGGCAACTTCAAGGCGTTCAGCGAGAACCTGAACTACAGTGCTAAGGGGCTGCGAACAACCTTCGGCAAATATTTCCAGACTGAAGGCATCGCTAAAAATTATGAGCGTCAGCCTCAGCGCATTGCCAACCGTGCTTACGCCAATCGTATGGGCAATGGTGATGAAGCGTCAGGCGAGGGTTTTCTGTACAAAGGCCGAGGCCCCCTCCAATTGACGGGCAAGAATAATTACCGCGCATTCGGCAAATACATCGGACGCGAACAGGAGGTGTTGGACAATCCAGACCTTGTGGCTACCGAATTGGGCTTTGAAAGCGCCCTGTGGTTCTTTGATGCAAACAAGCTTTGGTCGATCTGCGACCAAGGCATCAACGACGCTGCGATCCTTGCACTGACAAAGCGGATCAATGGCGGAACCCACGGTCTCGATGACCGTAAACTGAAGACCAAGAAGTACGCTGCTTGGTTGTAAGGAGAAGAATGATGGATTTAAAAAGCACACTGAAGAAGGAAGTCGAGAAGGCACTCCTTAAGAAAGCCGCAGATAAAATTCTGCCTATGGATGAAGCGCCAAAGCCCAAGTTGAGCAAGAAAGCCAAACTCGCCGCACTTCTTGGTGCAATCGCTGCTGTCGCCGCTGCCGGTGCACAGTATCTTGGTGGCTAATAACCTACCAATAACAAGCAACCCATAACGAAAGGAGGGAGGCAGAATTATGTTCGGTTTCTCTCCTTTTGCGGCTTCCGCCTTTGCGGACCTCCTCGAAACTAACCGGGCCAACCAGAATGTAACTGGCGTTGAAGCCACGTGCTCTCTTGGTTCCGTTGCGGTCGCAGCCGCAGTTAATATCTCTGTCACTGGCGTTGAAGCCGTAGGAGACATCGGGCACGTTGATGCTCGGTCGATTGTTAGCATCTACGTAACAGGTGTTGAAGCTCTTGGCGAAGTCGGCACTGTTGCCGTATCTGCCGCTGCATCCACTGTTCTAACCGGTGTCGAAGCCCTTGGTGAAACCGGCACAGCTAACGCTACAGGCACAGCCAATGTAATTACCACAGGCGTAGAAGCCTCAGGTGCAATCGGGACGGTGGCTACCAGCGCAGGCGCTGCGGTCTTCCTAACAGGCGTCGAAGCCCTTGGCGAAACTGGCACCGTCAATGTCGCAGCCTCCGGAAGCGTGGTTGTCACTGGCATTGAAGCTCTTGGCGAAACAGGCACGGTAAACGTCGCAGGTGCAGCCAATGTAATCCCCACAGGCGTAGAAGCCTTAGGTGCAGTCGGTACGGTCGAAACTTCGGGTAAAGCTGTTGTTTCCGTCACTGGCGTCAGCGCCACCGTTGATCTTGGCAGCGTCGTTGTCCGCATCCCAAAAGTCGTGCCTGTCACAGGCGTAGAGGCTTCTGGTGCTATTGGTACTGCTACTGTTGTAGGTGGTTCCAAAGTTTATCTTGTTGGTGTACAAGGGGTCGGTAGGGTTACCACTCCGCTGGTCTGGGGCGTTATTAACGACAACCAAGACGCGAACTGGCAGCCTATTGATGATGCGCAAACTGGTAGCTGGGCGGCGATAAATGACACTCAAACACCAAGCTGGCAGACGATTGATGATTCCCAAGCTGGGGATTGGGTACAAGTGGTAGACGGCAACACCGTTGTTTGGGTACAGATACCGACGTAAGGAACGAAGATGGCAAGTACGTATAGCAATCTCAAAATCCAGTTAATGACCACGGGTGAGAACTCGACCACGTGGGGCGACGTTACAAACGTCAACCTTGGTACGGCACTTGAAGAGGCCATTGTTGGTTCTAGCGACGTTACGTTTTCCAGCGCCAACGTCACGCTGTCCCTCTCCAACACCAACGCTTCACAGGCTGCGCGTAACGTGCGGTTGCGCTGCACCGGCACAACTGGTGGCTCGACCCGTAACCTCGTGGTTCCCAGCATCGAGAAGCCGTACATCGTCCTGAACGATTGCGCGGACAGCATCCTTGTTAAGACCTCTGCTGGTAACGGCATCACCGTCCCTGCGGGTAAGACCATGTGGGTTTATAGCAATGGCACGGATGTAGTGGATGTCACCACGCACCTCACGTCGCTCACGCTTGCCACGGCGCTTCCTGTTCTCTCAGGAGGCACAGGCTCCAACACTGCTTCGGGTGCACGGACTAACCTTGGCCTCGGCACAATCGCCACGCAGAACGCTAACGCTGTTGCCATCACTGGCGGCTCGATCACGGGTATCACCGACCTTGCTATCGCTGATGGCGGCACAGGTGCTTCGACTGCTGCGGATGCACGGACCAATCTGGGTCTCGGTTCACTGGCTGTCCTCTCGTCGATCAACAACTCGAACTGGTCTGGCACCGCTCTGGCGGTAGCCAATGGCGGCACAGGCGCAACCGATGCGGCGACTGCTCGGACTAACCTCGGCGCTGGCACGGTCACTTCGGTTGCTGGTGCAGGCACAGTCAACGGTCTCACGCTCACCGGCACAGTTACTTCGTCTGGCTCGATCACGCTTGGCGGCACGCTCTCCGGCGTCAGCCTGACTTCGCAAGTCTCCGGTACACTTCCGATTGCTAATGGTGGTACGAACGCCACGACTGCTGGGGGTGCGCGCACCTCGCTCGGCTCGACCACGCTGGGCGATAACCTCTTCACAATCACTAACCCAAGTGCGGTTACATTCCCACGCTTCAACGCGGACAACACTGTCTCTGCTTTGGATGCCGCGACTTTCCGGAGTGCCATCGGTGCGGGTACTAGTTCGGCCTCAGGCACGGTCACCAGTGTTTCTGGTACGGGCAGCGTCAACGGCCTCACCCTTACGGGCACCGTTACCTCTTCGGGTTCACTTACCCTTGGTGGTTCTCTATCCAACGTCAACCTGTCAACCCAGATCACGGGCACTCTTGCAATCGGTAATGGCGGTACAGGCGCAACCGATGCGGGCACCGCACGGTCTAACCTCGGCGTCCCATCTACCACGGGTTCCGGCGCAACCGGCAACTGGGGCATCAACGTCACGGGTAGCTCTGGCTCTTGCACGGGTAACGCAGCGACAGCTACGTCGGCTACGACGGCAGGTTCAGCAACCACAGCTACAACGGCTGGCTCGGTCACCAATGCGGTAACTTTTACCAACACGGGTGGCGCAGCGGCAGGTACGACGTTCAATGGTTCCGCAGCGCGCACGGTTGACTATAGCACGGTAGGTGCACCTAAAGCAGACGGCACGGGCGCATCAGGCACTTGGGGTATCAATATCTCAGGGAACGCCAACTACGCTACGACTGCTGGGTCGGCTACAACTGCTACGACGGCTACGTCAGCGACAAACGCTACCAATGCGACGAACGCAACGAACGCTACCAATGCGACGAACGCCACAAACGCAGCCAATCTCATCACGACCAACTTCTCCATCGTGGAAAGCGGTGGCGTCCTGTACTTTAAGTATGGCGGCACCAATATCGCTAAGCTAGAAAGCAACGGTGCGTTTACCGCGCTTAACAACGTCACAGCCTACGGGAGCATCTAATGCCTCTTCCATCTAGTGGACCGCTATCGCTATCCGACATCCAAGGTGAGTTTGGTGGGTCGAACCCCATCTCGCTAAGTGAGTATTACGCTGGTGGTGCACTGGTGCCCGCAGGGACAACGGGTACCTATGGCGCTGTGCCTTCCTCTGGCACGATTAGTATCCGGAACTTTTACGGTACGAGTAACGTCGTCATAGCTTTTACCTCCACGGGCGTTGAGGACGTTGCAGTAGAGCCAGATAGCGCACTTGCTGGGTATCAGATTAACAGTAACGGGCGTGATTATGCTGTAAACGGCACGTCGCTTATAACCACTGAGATAGAGCAGTGGGTTACACCCACGAGCGCTGCCAGTCAGTACGAAGTGTACCCTACAGTCACGTCGGGGACGCTTACATTTGGCTTCATAAATGCTTGGCTGGTGTTAAACACCAGCTATACTTGGTACGTAGAGCAGGTATCTTCTGGTGTAAAAACGGCAAGTATGTCCTTCCAAGTACGCAAAACAGGTACCGCTACAGTCCTTGATACGTGGACTGTGGACCTAACTGCAACGCGGAGCGCATAATGGCATTCATCAAGCTCCAGTTTAAGCCCGGTGTGAACCGCGACCAGACCGACTACTCAAACGAGGGCGGCTGGTATGAGTGTGACAAGATACGGTTTCGCTCGGGTTATCCGGAGAAGATTGGCGGCTGGGTAAAGACCACTCCGACTGCGTTTGATGGCGTGTGCCGCCAGATGTGGAACTGGATCACGACGTTTAACGATAACTTGCTGGCGCTTGGGACTGACACCAAAGCCTATATCGAGAACGGTGGTTATTATTACGACATCACGCCGTTTGGCGAAGCGCTTGCTGGGTCCAATAGCTTCGCGGTGACTAACACCTTGGACATAGTCACGGTTACGACGACCACTGCGCTTCCATCTTGGCTGGTAACAGGTGAGCCTGTGCTTGTAGCTGGGTTTGTATCTGCGCTTGGCGGTATCCCCATCATCGAACTGAACGCAGTTCAGACGATTACCAAAACTGGGGCAAATAGCTTTACCTTTACGGTAGCGACACCTGCATCTTCTACCACGTCCGTAACTGGCACGGGCTACACGGTGCAGGCTGAGATTGAACCCGGTAACGCCATTACAACCGCAGGTCTTGGTTGGGGTGCAGGGACTTGGGGGCGTGACGCTTGGGGTCTGGGTGCTACCACGGGCGGTATCAACCTTCCACAGCGCGACTGGTGGTTTGACAACTTCGACAATGACCTTGTGCTGAATATCCGCAACGGTGCACCTTATTGGTGGGTTCGCGGTCCAACAGACGACCCCCAGACTGCATTGGCTACGCACGCTATTACCCTACAAGATTACGCGTCAGGCGAAGGTTACACGGCTGCCTCCGTCCCTGTGCAGGTTATGCAGTTGCTGGTATCGCAGCAGGACAAGCATCTTATCGCTTTTGGCGCGGTGCCTTTTGGTTCGACGAGCACGGCTGACTTTGACCCGTTGCTGATCCGCTGGGCTGACCAAGATACTCCGGGCGACTGGACGCCATCCACAACCAACACTGCTGGTGACCTACGCGTCTCGCGTGGTTCGCGTATCGTGCGCGCACTGCCAACACGTCAGGAAATCTTGGTTTGGACTGATACCAACCTCTATACGCTTCAGTTCCTCGGCACGACCGACGTGTTTGGTTTGCAGGAATATGCGGACAATATCTCGGTTGCCTCGCCGCGCTCCATGGCGTCGGCTGCAAATATCACCTACTGGATGGGCCAAGATAAGTTCTACGCTTACACCGGTCGCGTCGAGACGCTGCCTTGCACCCTGCGTAACCACGTGTTCAACAACATCAACTTCGACCAGTCCGACCAAATCATCTGCGGCACCAACGAGCAGTGGAATGAAATCTGGTGGTTCTACCCAACGGCTGATAGCGACTATAACAACGCTTACGTCATCTATAACCACCTTGAACGCATCTGGTATTACGGTACGCTTGACCGCACGGCTTGGCTCGATACGCCGATCCGCCAGTATCCGCAGGCTGCGAACACGCCAATTACAGTTGAGGGCAGCACAGTAACCACTGGTGATGGCTTCCTTTATAACCACGAAGACGGCATCGACGACGATGTTGATCCGATGGACAGCTACATCCAGTCCTCGGACTTTGACCTCGATGACGGTGACAACTTCATGCTCACCCGGCGTATACTGCCCGATGTCGGCTTTGATGGCTCGACCGCTGCATCTCCCGAAGTCACGTTCACCGTACGCCCGCGCAACTTCCCCGGTAGTACGTTCAGCGCAGACGCTGCTGATACACAGCGCGTCATCGAGACTTCAGTTGGCGTCTACACCGATCAGGTCTTCATGCGCGCCCGTGCTCGCCAGATGGCGCTTAAAATCAGGTCCGAGACTCTTGGTGTCCAATGGCAGCTTGGCGCACCCCGCCTTGATGCACGCCCTGACGGGAGACGCTGATGGCTCTCGACAAGTTCAAAGCCGCACCACTACCCAACCCTCCGGCGCAGTACGACCCGCAGTATATGCGGCAGGTTATCCGCGTGTTGGAAACTTACTTCTCGCAGCTTGACTCCCGTACCCCTAACAATGCGCAGCAATACACTGCTGATGCTTTCATAGGTGGTAGCTTCAGCGGCACCTCGGTAAACTCAACCAGTGTTAACACAATCGCGCTCGATGCAGTAACAGCAGATATTGATACGCAGGTCTCTGACCGCATCTTTACCGACTACCTCAACACCTACGCGCATCGCAACGGCAGCCAGATTTCTGACCACATCATGGCGCAGGACGTCTACGCTGACTTCCTCTATGGGGATGGGCGCTACGTATCGACGCCGTACAACCAGCTATCGAGCGACCAAGACCAGACCGCTGCTAGCGTGGCCGTTGCCTATGCTATTACTCTCAATACTGACGAGTTTCCCAACGGCATCTCCGTCGTCAGCAATTCACGCATCACCTTCGCGCAGCAGGGCATCTATAACGTAGCCTACAGCATCCAGTTTAAAAACACGACTAATGACCAGCAGGACATCGACATCTGGCTGCGATATAACGGGACTGACATCGCCAACTCCAACAGCCGGTTCACCATCCCTGCACGTAAATCTGCGGGAGACCCGTCGCACCTCATTGCTGTAACGCCCATCATGGTCGATATCCCTGCGGACAATGGCTACGTCGAGATTATGTGGCGCGTCGAGAACACAGGCGTGTCGATTGAACACTTCCCAGCCGTTGCTGCTAGCCCCGGTGTAACCCCTGCAATACCGGCTACGCCGTCTGTGATTGTGGGTGTAACGCACGTTTCTGCACAATTTCCCCCAGTAACACGTGTAGCACCACTTCCGGTATTTGGTTTTGGTGAAATTGGCGCTATAAGCGTAGTCACAAGGTAGGTAATTATGATGGACATGCAGGCTGCTCCGCCAACATACGCAGAAATGAACACTGGGCGACCCCCAGTTGGTAACCCTCCCACGCTTGGACAGCAGGTTCCGGGCATGTCTGGTGGCCTGCCTTCGCAGGGTGGTCTCTCGGTTCTTGCTAACCCAATGGCAAAGCAGCTTCAGAGCTTCGGACGTGGTGATGACTCCATGCTCGTCCACATGACACCGGGCGAGGTTAACAGCCTTCAAGGTCTGGCTATGGCTACAGGCGGCTCCCTCACCATCAACCCCCACACTGGCCTCCCAGAAGCTGGCTGGCTCGGCAAACTCCTCCCGACGATCCTTGGTGCAGCCCTAGCGGCTACTGGCGTCGGTGCTCCACTTGCTGCTGGTATCGTAGGCGCAGGTCAGTTTGCACGCACCGGTAGTTTGAAGAAAGGCTTGATGGCCGGTCTCGGTGCCTTCGGTGGTGCAGGTATGGCCGGTATGGCTGGTGTTGGTGGTAAGCTCGCAGGTGGTAATGCCTTTGGCCTGCTCAGCGATAAGGCAGGTATGTTTGGTGCTAATATGGGTCTTGGTGCTGCGGCTAACCCCATCGGGGCGTACATTAATAGCCCAGAGTTTGCGAAGCAGTTCGCTACAAAGTTTGGCGGTCAAGCCGCCGGAGCCGGGGCAAACACCGCTGCGGGCGTAGAAGCTATTTTGAAAAGCCCAGATATGTCTTCGCTAGGTGCGGGGGCAGCGGCCCCCACTGTGACTGCACCGACCGTAGCTACACCGGCTTTAGCGGCACCTACGGCTCAAGTAGGTGGCGGCGCACAGTTCACAGGCGGCTTAGGTTCGCGCTTCGGCCAAGCCGTGCGTTCTGGCCTCCCTGCCGGTACTCCCGGTATGATTTCTAAAGCCGCGCCTATGATGGCAGGTATGGGCGTCCTAAACAACGTATCCAGCGCAACCGCTCCCTCAGGCGGCACCATGGGTTCGGATGGCGTTATAGATAACTCTTATGCCGGTCCGTATACTGCGCAGAAGCGTACGCCGAGCTTTGCTAAGGACACCAGTGAAATCCTTGGTTCGTCTAAGGAGCGCCGCTACTTCGACATCGACATGCCTGAAGTTTACAACGTGCAGGGGCAAGTTGTGCAGCCGGGATCGTCCACTGCGCGAGGTACACCCATACTACAAAATGTCCTTAACCCCAATGCGAAGAAGGGCCAGAACCGGTACAACCAGATATTTACCCCATACATGATCGGCCCTGAGGAAGAAGGCTATGCCGATGGTGGTGAAGTCGAACTGGCCGATGGAGCCTTTGTGCTCGACGCTCGCACGGTGTCTGAGATGGGCAACGGCAGCAGCAACGCAGGTATGGAAGCTCTTCGTCGTATTGGTGGTAAGCCAATCAAAGGCCCGGGTGATGGAGTAAGTGATAGTATCCCTGCTCGTATTGGTCGCGACCAGCCTGCTCGGGTCGCTCGCGATGAAGTAGTTATCCCTGCTGAAGCAGTGCGTAGGATTGGTAAAGGTAACCAGAAGCGCGGTGCTGATAAACTCTATGCGCTTATGGATAAGGCTCACAAAGCTCGGAAGAAAGCCAAGCGTGGGCAGGATACTAAACTTCGTCGGGGTCTCGTGTAATGGAAGTAAGTCTGGTTCCTCCCCAGTTGGTTGAAGGGCTTTGGCCTCGCATCTTTCCGTACCTGAGCAGTGCTTCGGAATATACTTTCGGGCGTTACGAACCAGAGGACATCATTGAGACCGTACTTAACGGTCAGGCGCATCTTTGGGTTGTGCTCGACGGGGACGATATTAAGGGGGTTACAATCACCCGCTTCTGGCAGTACCCACGCAAGAATTGCCTCGATTTGGTCTTTCTTGCTGGCGACGATGGGTTTAGTTGGAAAGACGAAATGCTGTCCACACTTCAGAATTGGGCACGTGATAGCGGATGTGATGTTATCGAAGCATCAGGCAGGCTCGGGCTTGCACGTGCTTTTAAAGATGACGGATATCGTGTATTGTGGCAAGTGTTTGAATTACCCGTAGCTGAAGCGGGCTTTGGAGGTCAGAATGGCTAAGGGTGGCAGCAGCAATCAACCAGTCAAGCAAGAGGTAACCCAGTCTAACCTCCCCGAATATGCACGCCCTTACTTTGAAGGGTTGATGACGCGTGCGGGTACCGAACTGACCAAGGGTTACACACCCTACGGACAGGAGCGCATTGCTGGGTTCACACCTGAGCAACAGCAGCTTCAAAAAAATATTCTAAGCCAGCAGACTCCGGGTGAGTTCGGGCAAGCTGGTGATCTGGCTTCTGCTGCGGGCCTCGGTTCGTTGCAGGCTTCACAATATGACGCCGGTCAGTTTGGCGCACAGCAGATCGGTATGCCCAACCTTCAGCAATATAGCATGAGTGGGCCATCTAACGTACAAGCGCAGCAATACGGTTCGCCACAGATGCAAGCTGCTCAAACTGGCTTCAGCCCACAGGTGCAAGCCTACATGATGGGTGGCGCTCGTGATGTTGGTGCACAGGGTATCTCGGCGCAGGACATGCAGGCCGCGCGGTCGGGTTACCGTCCCGACCTTGAAGCATTCCAGATGGGTCCTGCCGAACGGATTGGTGGTTATGATGTAAATGCCCCCATGATGCAGGCTGCGCAGACAAGCTATGGTCAAGGTCCGCTTGAGCAGTTCCGTATGGAAGGGCCACAGGCTTTTGGTTTAGCGCAGGCCCAGCAGTATATGTCGCCATTTGCGGAAGCCGTAATGGAACCGCAGAAGCGCGAAGCTATCCGTAGCGCGAAGCAGTCGCAGCTTGTTCAAGACCTTGGCGCTGCACGTCAGGGCACTTATGGTGGGTCTCGCCAGCTTCTTGCTGGATTGGAGCGCGAACGCAACCTCGGTCAGCAGCTTGGTGATATCGAAGCCAAGGGTCGGCAGGCAGCGTACGAAAGTGCACAACAGCAGTTTGAGCGTGACCGCGCAGCGGGCCTCACCGCAGGGCAACAAAACCTCCAAGCAGCACTTCAACAGCAGCAGTTGGGCGTCAGCACCGGCTTGCAAGCATCCTTGGCTAACCTGTCCAACGAGCAGCAAGCCAACGTCAACAATCAGGCCATGCAGTTCCAAGCGCAGGGTATGTCTGCAGATAACGCCATGAAGGCGGCGCTGGCCAACCAGCAGGCTGGCCTCACCACGGGTCAACAGAACCTCGCGGCGCGTCTCGGTGTGCAGGAACTGGGTGCACAGCAAGGTCTTCAGGTTGCGATGCAGAACTTGTCGAACGAGCAGCAGGCTGCGGTTAATAACCAAGCCCAGCAGTTCCAAGCGCAAGGCATGAACGCCGACAACGCTCTACGTGCAGCACTGGCCAATCAGGGTGTGGACGTCACACGGGCACAGGCAAACCAGCAAGCCCAGATGCAGGCGCAGCAGCTTAGCACCCAGACGGGTATGCAGACGGCACTGGCTAACCTCGACGCAGCCTCACAGGCTAATGTCCAGAACTTGGCAGCGCAGCTTCAGCAACAAGGTCTTAACCAGCAGCAAGCGCTGCAAGCTGCCTTGGCCAACCAGCAGGCGCAGCTTACGACGGGCCAGCAGAACCTTAGCGCCGCGCTGGATACTCAGCGTCTGGGTGCTCAAACAGGTCTTGCTGCGCTTCAGTCTAACCAGCAGGCGGACCTTGAGCGTCAGCGTATGCGTGAACAGTCCCGTCAGTTTGGAGCACAGCAGCGCCTCGCAGGTCTCGGGCAGGCAGGTCAGATGGGCCAGACCCTTACCAATATCGGTTCGGCTCGCTCTCAGGCGGACCTTGCGCGGTTTGGCCAACAGACACAGACTGCGGCGCAACAGCAAGCCCTTCAGCAGCAGTATCTCGACATGGCGTATCAGGACTTCATGCGCCAGCGTGACTACCCGATGGAGCAGTTACAGCAGTATAGCAGCTTGCTACGGGGCGTCCCGGTCACGCCGTCTTCGACGACCTCGACATACGCGCAACAGCCGGGTATTGGGCAGCAGCTTCTTGGTACGGGCCTCGGCGCGGCCAGCATCTATAAGACTTTTGCGGGGGCATAATCATGGAAACCAAACCCTATAACCTCCAGTCCCCTGAGCAGATCGCCAAGGATTACGGTGGTAACAAGCAGAAGATTGCTGAAGCCATGCAGATGGGGATCATTGACCCTACGGCTGGCACGATGGCGGCTATGTTTATTGATCGTATGCGTGCCGCTGCCCAGATGGAAGCTGCTCCCCAGCAGACTGTAGCGCAGCAAGTATTTGCTCCTCCGGCTCCCGTTGCGCCGGGTCTTGGTGCTCCTCCGGTTCCTCCCGGTGCTGGCGCAATGCCTCCTGCTCCTCCCGCTGGTCTTGGCGCTACGCCAGAAGCCGCAGCTATGGCTCCGCAGATGCCACCAATGCCGCAAGGCGGTCCGGGTATGGCTGAAGGCGGTATGGTTCCTCCTTACGCTTCGGGCGGTGGTCTATCTGATATGCCGCTTCCCGATGGTATGTTCGACGAGCCTAGCAACGGTGGCTTTGGTGACGGCTATGCTGGCGGTGGAATCATTGCGTTTAATCCGGGTGGGGAAGTAGAAGACGAAATCGTCGTAGAAGGTCAGTTGGACCCAGAGTCCATCTATGGGTATTTTAAAGACCCCGAACTGAACCGGACGGAAGTGATCGACAAGCTTTACAAGCCGCAGACGAAATACAGCGATCAGCTCAGTAAGTTCTACGAAAGCGTCATGGACCCTGAGGAGCGGCGCAAGCGGCGCAAGGAAGACATGTGGATGACCCTTGGTGAGATTGGTGCGCGGATGGCGCAGTCGCCGGGTTCGATTTTCCAAGCTGCCTCCGCTGGTATCGGTGCAGCGCTGCCCGGAGCGAAAGAAGCCGCTAAAGAACGGCGCGCAGAACAACGTGACGCTATCAAGACGCTGGCACAGCAAGAAGGGTTCAACAACAAACAGTCCCTTGAACTGGCTAACGCTGCCATTGGTATGTCTGGTAAGTACGGCGAGTTCCGTGAAGGCGACCTTAACCGCAAACAAGAGAAATTCCTCACGGAGTTCCGAGAAAAACAAGCCAACCTTCGGAACGCAGCAAGTATTGCGGGAGGTATCACCCAGTCGAATATCTCTGCTGGAGCAACCCGAGACGCCGGGGCTTCGGCAAATCAACGGGAGATTATAGCCGCTACCCGTGAAGCTGGTCGGTATTACGATGCTTTGACCGAGGAAAGCCCCAAGCTTAAGAATTTGAAGATGACCGACCCAGTGGGCTATACGAAGGCAAAAATGCAGTATATTCGGGATTATGTGTACGGACCTCAGTAATAAGGGTACAAAATTATGAGCATCCTTGCTGATATTCGTCGTGAGTATCCAGAGTTTCGAGACCTGAGCGACCGTGAGCTATCAGAGGTACTCCGTAAAAAGTACTATTCCGGTGTGCCCAAGGACCAGTTCCAGAAGCAAATCTCTACCTCTGTCTCGTTTCCTACGGCTGCGAATATACCGCCACCGCCACCTGTCCGTGCGCCTGCCCCCGTGGTGGCTACTCAGAAAAAAGCAGCGGCTGCACCGGAAGAGGAAGGATTTTTCTCGGCTATGGGTCGTGCAGTCGAGCGCGGCGTACCTACTCTACGTCGGGGTCTGGCGCAGATTGTGGAAGACTACCCCGAGATCGTCGGGTCTCTTTTTTCTACGTTATCTCCGGGTAACATGCAGTTTAATGATGTGGTATCGGCCCTTGGGAAGGCCGCAGCTAAATCGGAAACATACAAGGACCTCACAGGCGGGTTTGTGACCTCCGAACGTAAAGCCGCCGAAAAACAGATGGCTGACATCGGCCCTCGCAAGTACGGTGGTTTTTTCGAAGAAGAAGGTTTTGGGCGCAGCCTAGGCTCTCTAGCCGAAACAGTCGCGGAAAGTGCGCTGCCAGTAGGCGCTGGCGTTGCCACGGGTCTTGTCACACGTAGCCCTACAGCCGCCGGTCTTGTGATGGGCGCGGGAAGCGCCCCGTCTACCTATGGTGGTATCCGTGAGACCCAGAAAACTGAAGGTATAGACGATGTGGGTCGCGCTGTGGCTGGTACTGCTGTGTCTTCCGCACTCGACTTGCTAACAGGTGTAGGCGGTAAAGTCCTTAGCGATACTGCGGCAATCGCAGCGCGTGAAATTTTAGAAGCAGGATTTAAGCAAGCTGCCATTCGTGTGGCCAAGTCAGGTGTCGAAGAAGCTGGCACGGAAATGCTTCAAAATGTTATTGAACAGGTAGCTGGGGGTACTAACCCAGCGACCAAACAGGCTATGTTGGCTACCCTTGAAGCAGGTCTTGCTGGCGCACTTGGCGGTACAGTTTTTACGGGGACAACCGAAGCTATTGCAGCGCCTTTCCGACCTAAGGCTGGCAAAGCAGAAGCAGACCCTGCGGCTGTCATGGCAGAATTCCAACGTATTGCAGCAGAAGAAGTCGCCAAGGTTATGGCGGCTAACCCCGGCATGAAGCAGAATGACGCTGTTAAGTTTGTCGAGGAAAATGCTGAAGCACTGTTTAACCGTGCTACTGCTAACATAGTATCGGGAACTGAAGGAGTTCTAGATGTTGATACCGGAATGGATGTCGGCGGAGGAAGTGGAACAAGCACTACTCCTGATCTCGGAACCACACCGCCCGTATCCGGTGTTGCAGACGTTGGAGAGACTGTCGGAGGAGGACTGGGGCGGTCTGTTCCTAGCGTACCAGTTCCTACAGATGGCACGCCAACTGGAGAGCGTCCACTAATTGAGCCTACGGCTAAGCAAGTTAAAGCCACGGTACCTATTATTGAGCAGGCGTTCGAAGCCTCGGCTCTCGACTTTGTAGAGCCTTACGGAAGCCTCCTCACCAAGGGCAATAAGCTAAACGCCGCCCAGAAGGTGCAGGCTGCACGGATCATTATCCAAAGCCCTGAAGTCGATCCGTACGATGCGATTGGCTCAGTGCTTGACCGTGGGTTGCGCCTGCGTGACGAGCAGGCTGCGGCTCCAAGGATGCCCAGACCCGGAGAAGTCCAAGGTATAATAGAGAAGTTAAACGAACTACGAGCTTCCAAGGGGCAACTGCCTATTGGTGAGGGGCCAAAATTCGTCATAGAACCGGTGCCGTCCACCCAAGCGCAACCCACACCCCCAGTGGTCGAACCCGCTGTACCCGAAGTTACTGCGCCCGAAGTTACTGCACCCGATGTAGCTGTACAGGAAACTGTACAGGAAGAAGCTCCGCTTAGCCGTGAAGAGAAACCGATTTATGACCCTGCGGATTGGACCCCGCAGGAAATCTACGACGACCTAACGCGTTTTGGTTACCGCGAAGCCGAGCGCCGTGGTTATATGACTAACACCGCCGAGTATGGCATGTTTGGTGAAGGTGTGCGGGAAGCAAAGAACCCCGATATCAAGCCCCTAACTGACGAACAAGTTCTTGCCTTTGAGCGGGGTAGCCCCGAAGTACTCGCCGCTTACAAAGAAGGCCAGCAATGGGGGAAGGAACAGGTTGCATCCGCACAAGCTGCGCCAGTGGCCGAAGAAGCCGCACTTGAACCTGCGCCAGTGGCCGAAGAAGCCGCACTTGAACCTGCGCCAGTGGCCGAAGAAGCCGCACTTGAAGCTGCCCCGGTATCCGATGTTGCTCCTACTACGGTAGCTACATACGATGATGTCTTAGCAGAGGCTGAAACGCGGTTTAATGAAGGACGTATCACTCCTGCTGGGTTGGAATTAGTTCAAGAACGCGTGGGTCTGGGCCGCGAAGCCCAACAGAATGGTGAAGAAACGCGGTACACTCCTGAAGAAGTGGTGGCTGCGCTCGACCGAGTTACCACACAGGACTCCAAGGTGGAAATCTCTCCAGAGGGTAATCCTGAAGCCGAAGTCGAGTACATAACGGATGCAACGCGTGAAGCGGCGCAGACAATTCTGAATGACTTTATGGTGGGCGACCGCGTGCAGGTTGGCAGTGCGCCGGGTATTGTTGTTGGGCTTGATGGTGACTATATTCGGTTCCGCCCAGACAGCGCTACGTACGCCAAGGCGTACCACCGTGTCCCTAAAAGCAGCGCCACTTTGGTGGCGCGCCCGGATGATGCTACCACTGTTTCCGCCAGTAAGCTTGAAGGTCAGGATGCTAAGTTCGGTGAAGAAGCCGGACAACTTAACGCTGATATGGCGGGGCTAATCCAACTTCTGGGTGCCAACATGTACGCTGCAAACGTAGCGGATGTCTCCATCAAAGAATTGCTTCAGAACGCATTTGATGCCGTGAAGGGCGCAGTATCTGGCAAGCGGGCACCGTCGCTGTACAAAGATGGCAAGATTGAAATCATCCTAAACCGCACAGATCGTACGATTACCGTTAAGGATAATGCCCGAGGTATGACCCCCGAGATTGTACGGGACGCATTCTTCACGGTGGCTGGTTCCGATAAGTCGGACCTTGATCCTCAAGAGCGAAGCGGTGGTCTCGGCCTAGCTAAGATGGGCTTCATGATGGGGGCAGAGTCGATAAAGCTGGATACCGTGCGCGACGGAGTCCGGGTGAAGGTGGATGCTACCAGCAAGGAAATCGCAGGTAGTGACTTCAAGATCGTGAAGTCACCAGCCCCAGCGGGTGAGCATGGTACGGCTGTAACGGTTAAAATCCCTAAAACCTACACCGACCCCAAGACAGGAGACGAGAAGCCTATCTGGTTCCCACTCGGGAAGGATGGCGTCGCAATCCTAGACAAACCGCTGATTGGTCCGGTGGAAATCAAGTTTACCTATAAAGGTGGCTACGACTCGGACGCCCCAGAGATACTACCGCTGGGTAAAAACTTCCCGTATGATAACTACCAGAAACTGGAAGCAAAATTTGATTGGGGTACCGTAGACATCTACTACGGGAAGGACCGTAAGAAATACCCAGCGCATCAAGTTCTATCGAGTGGCGTGTATCAGTTTACCGAGCGGTTTAAGCTGAATCAAAACGATACCATACCCTACGATATTATTGTTAACGTCAAGGCGGATGTCGAAGCCAAGCACCCAGACTACCCGTTTGAGAATAGCCGTGAGCGGTTCAAGGGGCGGTTGAAAGCTGATATAGACTCGCTGGGCCTCTACCTTGCCAAGATTGCGCGAGGGGCAGAAGCGGCTGACCTTAAAGATACGATGCAAAACGTCGTCTCACTCCCCCGCGTGGAAGCCGGAGAAGACCTAAAGGCGTTGGAGGGTAAGCTCAAAAAGTCATTTGAGAAGCCGGAAGGTTCCACCCGAACGCTACCGCAGCTTCCCACGCAGGTTACCATCACCGACCGAGGTGTTTTTGACACCCGTGGCCGTACTGTAGTGGATACGGTTAAGGAAGCCGAGAAGAAAAAGGAATCTACGTTCAAAGCTACGACGGAAGCGCCCACGCGGGATGATTTCATGATCGAGCTAGATCAGGACCCCCGTAACCCGATCTTCCATAACAATACTAGCTTTGATCCGATTGCAGTAGGCACCCCCTATGGCGACCCCGCCAAGTTCTTTGCTGAGCTTGGGTCGCTCTTTGTTGAGATGAAAGAGGCACTAGCTGCCAGTGGGCGCTGGAATTACGACCTGCTAACTCCAGAAAATATGTTCTACGCTGGTATCGGTATCGACAAACAGTATGGCGGTCTCCACGCTAGGGTGCCGTATAAAGCACTACTCCTAAACCCGTTCTTTGATTGGGGGGCGCGTACGCTCAACGGTGTGCGTGGTAACATGCTGAACACGATGATTCACGAGATTGCCCACACGGGGAATATGGAACACGGTGTTGGCCACAATAACGAGATTATTAAAGTTGAGCAGTACCTTTACGACGAAGGGCTGTACGATTATTTCCGTGATGCCGTTATGGATATACTGTTACGGCACGAATCCACCTATACCGCGATGAGGGATGCATATGGACAATCAACAACGCAAAACATTGCAAAGTCTCTTGAGGATTACGCCGAGGAGGGAGGGGCCAGTGCAAGCGCTGGACGAGATCAAGACGGCACTGGAGACACACCTGAAGCTGTACCAACAGGAGGGCGACAAGGAAGGGGCCGCAATTTATCAGCCGCTGCTTCAGCTAGCGCAGAAGGCCCAGAGTCTGGAGGAACTGGAGGCGGCAGTGAGCCGTTAACTGATGCCAATGTTGAAAAAGCTGTTTCGGTTAAGCTGACTAAGGCGCAGATCAAACGCCTTGAAGCTGCGGCGGGTATCCGGGGCATGGAAGTCAGCAAGCTACAGAAGCGTATCATCCAGAGTCGTAGCGACAACGAGACCAAGGGGCTTATTAAGCGTCTTGTGGCGGCTATCAAAGACCCAGATGCCAATAGCGGTATCATAGCATCCCTTACTCAGAGTATGCCGGTAGAGGGTTATAAATTCATACTGGGCTTCCAGCAGATCGAGGACATTTTCCGTCTAGCTAAGCTCGCCGGTATGAAGTCGATTGGTAAGATCGACACTATGATGCGGGAGGGGTATATCCCGTACGTCAACCGTATTGTGCGACGAGCAAGTGATATTGAAGAACAATGGACAGCGTTTGCCTCACGCAACCCAGAGGGTAATACAACGCTGGATGACACCATCATGTATTCAAACATGCTGGATGCAGACCCAAGCTTGGCTGCGACTGCGGCGGAGTACATGCGTATCGACCCTAAACTCAAAGAGCTTGAGGGTAAGTTAGCTACGGAAGCCAACCCGAGTAAGCAGAAAAGCCTAAAGGGCCAGATCACCAACCGTAAAAACGATATCAAGCGGCTGTACTTCGGTGGCGAACTTAAGGATGAAGATGGCAATCCTGTCCTCGACGAGGATAAAAACCCGGTTGTCGTTCAAGGTTGGAACAAGTTGCCCCCAGAAGGTAGGAAAATCTTCAAGGCTGCTCGTGACTTCCACCGTGCCAACTTCAATGAGCATTACCGCCTACTTATGCAGCGGATTGACGACGCCAAGTTCGACTCGAACGACGCTGTGAGGCTTAAGTCATCCATCGAGCAGATGTTTAATAAGGCCCGGGAACGTACGATTTACTTCCCCGTCAAGCGGTTCGGAGAGTACTGGCTCAGCGTGGGTAGCGACTTCTACATGCGAGAGTCCGCCGCAGAACTGAAAGCACTACAGCGTAGGTTGAAGAAGGAAGGCGAAACCCGTGCGATGGTAACGGGTACTAGCCGTGCGGACCTGCGCAACAAAGTCGCCAGCAATGACGCCAGTGCGGCGCTCAAAGGTATTCTGGATGCTCTCGATGGTAGCAATAGCCCCAAGAGCAACGGAAAGCCTAGGCTTGAGAAGGACGACATGGATGGCTTGCGAGACCTCGTCTTTCAGATGTACCTGACGTCACTACCTGAAGCAGATATGCGTCGGCGTTTTGTCCACCGCCGGTTTGTAACTGGTTTCAGCACCGACTCGCTCCGCACGTTTGCCGCTACGGCAGTAGCGTCAGCGAACCAACTTGGACGTCTAGCGTATAATTATAAATTTCAGAGTGCCCTCGAAGAAGCCAAAGAAGAATCCGAAAGCGATGAGCTAACTCCCTACCGCGATGCGCTCCGGCTTGAAATCGCAGACCGAGTGAAGAGCGCGGTAGCTCCGGATACGAATAGCGCTTTCCTTAATGCTGTTAACGCGCTCATAGCGTTCGGGTCAAAAGTTACGTTCTACCACCACCTGTCTTCAGCGGCATCTGCGGCAATTAACCTTACCCAGCTACACACTTTGGGTCTTCCGGTCCTGTCGGGTGAATTTGGTGAAGCCAAGACGGCAGCTATGGCTGCTCGATATACGACTTCGTTCTTGGCTGGCCGGGAAATCCCTAACCCGTTCCGCGACGAAGATGGTAACCTTACGCTGCAAGCTCCAGATTTTAAGTTTGAAAACAGCGGCTACATGCGTAGCCTCAAAGAGAGCGATCCTGAACGTTACAAACAGACGCTGGGCGCATGGGAATACGCACAAGACCATGACGTCATTGAGAGCACTTTTGCTTCAAGTAGCCAGCTTTATGAGCGCAGCAACACACCCACCGGAGATTTTAATTTCCGGCAGGCGGTACGCCGAGGTGAAGTATTGACCGCAGGCCAGCGAGCCGCTGCCAATACCATGAGTGCTATGGGCTTCCTGTTCCACACGACCGAAACAATCGGGCGCAGTGTCATGTATATGTCCACCTTTGACCTAGCCTACGAGCGGGCAATAGGTAAGGGTAAGACGCCGGAGGAAGCGGGTGTAGAAGCCCGCAAGTTAGCGACTGATCTAACAAATAAGGCTATGTTCGATTTCACGAACTGGAACAAGTCACGTTTCGCTCAGGCTCCTCTGACTCGGTTTGCGCTCCAGATGACTTCGTATATACATTCGCTGTCATCGTTAATGCTGCGTAGCTTTGTCGGTATGCTCCCGTACTTCAACAAGGAAGGCAAAGCAGCCGCAGCCCGTGTGTTCTTCGGTTCCTCTGGTGTCACCGCACTCTACGGTGGTATGCAGGCCACCCTATTCTCCCCTCTAATTATGGGCGCGTACACCGTCGCTAAGTATGTCGAAAGTCTGCTTGAAGAGGATGACGAGGAAGAGGAAATTAAACAAGACTACCTCAATACAAGCACGATTGAGGGTAAGTTGTTGAAATACGCTGACGAGAACAAAAACGAACTGGGGAAGAAGAATATGGATTACTATATCCGGGCGACCTTCATCCCGGAGACGTTTGGTAAAGGAAGCACCTTAGCCAACGCATTGGGCCTCAGCGACAAGGCAGCGGCCAATCTGGCGACCGCTGCGGATAGCGGCATACCAGCACTCTTCGGCGTAGATATATCTAACTCCGTTGCCATGGGTGACCTGCCGTTTATCTGGAGTAATGTGCAGGTGAAGGGCGATACACCTGAAGTCCGGGCCTATGAAGCCACGGCAAGGATGGCGCTTGGCCCATTTGGTAGCGTGGGTATTTCATACGTTAAGGCGGCTGACGCGTGGAACAATGGTGATATCCAGCAGGCCATGGAGTTGGCGGTTCCGGCGATCATCCGTAACCCCTTGAAAGCCCTACGCCTCCAAGAGGAAGGACTGAAGATCGGGAAAGACAAGGATATCCAGCTTAAGGACCCCAGCTACTACACCGGTGGTAAAGTTTTGTTGCAGTCCCTTGGCTTCAAAGACGCGGAGACAACGCGCAACATGGAGCTTGATATGATGGCAGGTGAGGTTGAGCGGGAAGTGGCAGCGCAGAAGACCGAGTTACTTGACCGTCGGTACCGCGCTATCCTCGCCTTCGAGAAAAACCCATCAAAGGAGAACGAGGATAAGTGGAACGCAGTTGAGCGCGACATGGACATCTACAACCTTGTCTACCCCTCGAACGCAATCACTTTGGAGACCAAGACAAAATCGATTGACGCCAAGCGGCGGGACGCCACCGATAAGGCGTACGGACTTACCGTTAATAAGGATATTCCGATACGGGAGGCCACACAGGAAGAGCGCCTCGAACAGTTTCTTCGAGACTCAGGACAATAAAAAACCCCCGGCTGAGTGAGCAACCGGGGGTCTAAGGGAGTGATGCAAGCATCAGGAAGGAGCAAACTTCCGAGGGTCATATACTTACATCCGCCATACTCGTAAACCCCTAATCCCATTTTCAATAGAAGCCTTGACCAATATCTTGATGCGTAGGCGCTTCACGACCACCATTAGTTGTGCCCGAGCGCGTGACACATGGAGGCACGGGAAGAACAAAGAAGTACCCTTCTGGAATGCGCGCCAGTTAACTTCATAGTCTATGCCCTCAATGTTCATCGGTTGAGGTGTCCTCTTTAGCGTACTCATTAACGCTTACAAAGTCTGGGTCCAGCTTGAACCATAGGCAGTGGACGTTATCACCTGAGACAGCCATACCCTTGGACATACGCTTGTTGTCGCGCTTCAGCAGCCGACCTTGCTTCTCCAGCTTGTCGAGGGTGTCGTTGTAGTTAATCTGGTATTTGACGCAGTATTCCCGAAACGGCTTGGCGATCAAAAACATCATGTTGGTATCCGGCTCGATACGAATCAGCAACTCACCCTTTGGTTCGCGGATAGGCGCGGATGGCAGCTTGGTGCGACGGTCTGACTTGTCGTTCACAACGAGAATGTTCTGCATATGGCGATACAGGTAGTCACCTATAACTTGTTCGACACCGTTAAGCGGTGCCTTGGTATCTTGGCGAAGCCGCTCGACCATGTCACAAGCGTGTATATAGATGCGCTTCATATCCCAGTCGATCAGCTTGCACTTCTTAGCGAGGATACCACCTTCGATATTGGCTGCTAACGTAGCTGACCAGAAGCGTTCTTTGGGCAGAAGCTGAAGTTCACGGTCAATCTTGTCCTGCATCTGGAGGCATTTACCCACCACATACTCCATGTTGTTCAGCACATAGCGGATGTAGATAGGTCCGGCGTGGCCGTAGTTAGCAAATAGCACCTTATCGAATAGCTCTTTGGCATGTGTGGTGTTTATGGATTCCACCAGCCCGATAGGGTACTCGATCAGGCGCATCAGTTCGCCCTCTGGGTTATCCTTCAAGATCGATAGCTTCTCGACGAACGAAGAGTTTGACGTCGAGACCGTGATGTTCTGCCATGTGGTATTGTTTTCGCGCAGTTCATTTGACCCCGCCAACATACGCTCTTTGCCCTTACCGTTGGACAGCGAGTACAAGAAGTCCGAATATTCCTTCGACGTGACGTTGGTAAGCTCGTCCATGGTGGCTGGCAGATTGTTGAGGACGCCGACCCACTGAAGCTTACCGTTCATGGTATCGATTTCTTTTAGGCGCAGTTGCTGGGGGTGCCCGTAGACGCTGTTCACCATGTTAAGGATGGTGGTCTTACCCGTACCAGAATGTGAGTTGAATAAGTTGATGACCGCGCCTGTTTGGTTAAGGAACTTTAGCAGCGGCGACCCGAACGCGCTGAGCGCGGCAAACGCTTGAGCTTCCATACCCGGCTCACCGTACAGGCTCCAGACCTCTTTCCATTTATCAATCGACCCAACAGGGCCGATGAACTTAGCCAGCTTGCCGGTTGCCTTAGATGGCGGAGAGTAGATATTACCATCGACGGTCATCTCCTGATCGCCCAGAACAAAACGGCTGTTGCCGTCTACCCAACCAAATTGTTGCCTCATGATTTCTGCCTTCTGTCTATCTTGTAGGTTTTCGGCTGACGCGAGTACGTACTCCATCAGCATGTCGAAACGCTTGCCATAGCTGTACACCCCGTTGGCGGAGAGAATCTTGCGAAGCTCATCCTTCTGGGTAACTTTGGACATAGCGACGGTAAATTCCCGCAACCCGTCTTGTGGTAGGTGTAACCGCATAAGCGCGGAATCGCCCTCGCCGGGGTCGTGCATACGCTTCACGACATAGAAATCGTTTGCGTATACCATCTTCGGCTCGACTTCTTCAGTCGCATCCTTTGGTGGCTTCTTCCAAACCCCACCGCCATCGCCCCTATAGAACGGGAACGGGTATTTGGGGATGTCAAGCTGCTCAACCACACCCTCTTCGGTCTCCACCACGATGAAGTCCTCGCGGGATTCTTTAACGACCTTACCCAATTCCTTGGGGCCGAGGATTTTATCAAGGTGCGGACACCCCTCACATATCTCTGGGTTGACGCTCTTGAACTTGGCGCAGCTAGTTGACTTGCGGATGGTCTCCACTTTTCTGTCTATGGTCTCTGGGTCATAGTCAGGGTGACCCTTCGACATCATGTGGACTGCCGTGTCGGCGTCCTCACACATAGCTGCCACCGACAGCGCGTAGAACCATTCGTAATAACCAAGGCTATCTTGGTGCGTGTACGCGTGTAGGAGTTGGTTACAGCCATCGCCCTTAGCGGTGCGCTGCATGATTTGTTTGAAGTTGTAGCCTATCCCGTTTGCCATCGCCAGTTGGCGTGGTGACGGCTGGTAATCATCGTCAAAGATCGTTGGCTGCGCCTTGACTCCAAAGATGGAACGCATCTCCTCGAAAGAAGTTGGCTTGCCCACATGGAGAATTTCAACTGGACGCGGCTCTGCTTCTTTGAAGTTAAACGTACCGGGCACACGTAGGACACGCGCCACCTCGAACACCGCGTTATCGACGTAGAGGTTCTGGGCGCGGCACACTTCCTTGAAGCGCTCTGCCACAGGTTCCCAGTCCCGACGCGAAACCTCTTCCGTAAGCGCCCAGTAGGCGTGGATGCCACCGCCTGAGTTTACTAACGTAGGGCTAGGTAGCCCCACTGTCTTACAGAAAGTACGAAGCGCCGTTATGGCAGCACTTTGGTCTACGTAACCATCAGGCCGTCCGGTCTTCGGGTCGATTTCAGCTTTGGATGGGCCGCAATCCACATCGAGCCAGAACGACTTGAGACCAAGTACGTTCTCCTTCTTGCGGTTGTCACCGGTTGCATATTTGGCAACCCCAAAGAATACGTTTCGACCAGCAGCGACGAAGCGCTCTATTAAAGCATCTGCTTCTGTCCGTGTAGCTACAAGCTCCTGACGAACGTCGGCTTCTTTCCCCGTCCCTTTAATGCCTGTAATAGCGAACCAGCCCCCCGCTGGCTGCACGAGGCTCAAGAGATCATATTGTTGCATTGCATCACTCACCGTTGTGGGGAAAACCCCCACTTATCGTTTGCTCTTTGTGAAAGCTCAACCCAAATTAGCTAGGTAGGACCGGATGGCATCACATGATTTGCCCCTTGGCTCACTCAACCCAAGAAACCAGTGATAAACCGTTTGGCGTGTAATCCCGAGGGTCTTTGCCACTTCCGCGACAGGGATGTCTTGGGCAAGACACGCTCGCCCAAGTTGTACCCCAAGGAGGTTAATATCTGCCTCCCCAATAGCCTCAGCTACACGTACGCTGTAGCCACGCATACTCATGCGAAATCATCCTCTTCCGAATCTTCTTCGTCGAGCCACGCGCCAAGCACGGATGCCAGCGCAGGTTTTGCGTCAGCAGTGGGCTTGGGCTTAGCGGCCCGTTTGACTGGTGTGGCTGGCGCTTCGTCTTCGGCTTCGTCTTCGTCATCCCCGAACGGATTAGCGCTCACAGTGGGTGCGGCGATAGCAGCAACAGGAGCCGGAGCAGCAATAGCCTTAGCAGAATCTACAGCGCCGACAGTCAGCATGGTGTAACGCTCGGTCTCGGGGTCATCCTGCGCTGCGTCCACAAGTGACGCTTCCATCGCGGTCAGATGGCGAATAGGTTTGAACCCGACCTTAACCGTGTCTGCTTCGGTATCATAGATGAGGCGTGTTACCACCGTGTCGAGGGCGTGTTTGCTGGCAAGCATAAACTTCTTGTAGCCCTCGAAGCCATAGACGTTTCCGTCATTGTCACTGAACAACGACGCAGCAGGGATAGCGATTTGGTATACGTCACCGCTAGGGTCCCCAGCGACGAGGACAGCCAGACGGCGCTCGTAGCGGCAAGCCTTCTTATTGTTAGGCGCGGAACCCTTAACGTCCTTGGGGCAACCACGACAGGCATTGCTCTGTTTATTGCTGGCCCCTGCTTCTGGCGCAACACCATCGTTTGACCAGCAGTCGGGTAGGGTAGCCTTGGCGTCTTTGTCGTAAGCAGCCGCATAGAATTTACGCGAAGGCTCAACCAGCCAGTCTACGATGATGACGTCCAGCGTATCGCTAACGGCCTTACCGATTTGCTCACCGTTGATGACGCGCTTGAAAGTGCGGCCATTGCTAAGCTGGATACGGCGCATGGTGCTTCCACCGCCACCGCTGGACATGCGGTCCATACGGCGAGACTCACGCTGCACTGTAGGAACACTAGATGGTTCTTCAAAAATGGTTATATTGCTCATTGCTATTCTCACTTCTCGGTTGGTTTGCGGACTTGGATTACGTACTTGTTATCGATCTGGAGACCGATAGGGAGGACGTCCGGATTTGCCTCCAGAAACTGCTTCATGTTACCGTTGTGGATACGCTTTTCTAGGACGAAAGGCACATCATTGTCTGCGATAAACTTGTACATCTCCTCCCAATCCGTAGTCCAGTATCGGGTTTGAATCCGGCGGGATAGGGTGCCTGCGGGAGTGCGGACGCTATCGAGGTTCTGTTCGTTGCAGAAGTTAAGAAGCTCAGTGGAAATGAGTTCCAACTGGTCCTTCAGTTCCTTAAGCTTGGCATCGTGGGCTTCTTCCTCCGCTGCAACCGCAGCACGGATGTTGCGATATGCAGCCACGAGGTCGTTAATTGATGCAGGTTCTTCCATATTTTGCTCCTTCATTTGTGTGCCGGTCCCCACTTAACCTGTCTATTCGGGTCCGCCTTTTTTGTTCAGCGCCATCGCAAGGAAACCGACACACTTTTCTCCTAGACCCTGTACTATACAGTGTCAATCTCTTTAAGATATTTTTCGTCAATATGCATCGTCCTAGCGTGGGGCGTTTCAACGAATGGTTTGCATAGGTATTCATGGGTATGTCTGTTGGGCGAAACTATATCCACTACCGTAAAACCCTCAGGGTAGGTTAGTTCGTACGCTTTCTTAGTGCAGCCAGTTGCCCTTAGGTGAAGTCGCGGCTTCACCTCGACACGGTCGCCCACCTTAAACTCAAATACTGGGGGGCGTTCAAACATTGTAGTCTCAGTCATTTTCTTCCTCCGTCATTTGTCTATATAAATCGATAATACGCTTATGGTTCTCGATGTTCCCACGCAGCATGTTGTAAAGGCGGTCTTCCACCTCGCTGCCTTTGATATGCACGATGGTCATGGCGTTCTTTTGGCCGGGGCGATCAATACGGGCGTTGGCTTGGAGGTA
>Ga0315905_10000601_pt1 | contig 38909 bp, 42 predicted proteins | sample LakEriMetagenome_5_FD_203522 | JGI IMG/M metagenome (GOLD analysis project Ga0315905, IMG submission 203522) | Freshwater fungal communities from buoy surface, Lake Erie, Ohio, United States - Buoy 4 MA121 | ecosystem: Environmental > Aquatic > Freshwater > Lake | place: USA: Lake Erie, Ohio...
CTTTAGAAGATTTTTAGGAAACAATGGAAATAATTTTCCACAACAACATTCTAATCCTAATCCACAACAGTACTATCAGCCTCCACAACAACAGCAGTACTATCAGCAGCAAGCTGCGCCCGCTTATAATAATATTCCAGTAGATCCGAATATTCCTGATGGCGTTTTACCTCCACCAAATGCAACATTTATTCCAATGCCAAATGGTTATCGTCAGCAAGTGCCTGTTCAACAACCTTTAACTACAAATCTTGAATCTGTAGGAGGATTTGAAATACCAGATTATAACCGTTCCCCTAAATCATATTTAGAAGACGAAAAACAATTTCGTGATGCACTTATTACCGAAATTAAAGCTTTAAAAAATAATATTAAAGCACAAAAAACTCAACTAAACAAGTTGACTAAAACCATAGAATCGCTTATATTACCGCTCAACAAAGAACAACCTCAACAAGATATAGAAAATATAGATGATAATTCAGATCAATCCTAAAGAATTTGTAAACGAGTTCATTATTCCTATTAATGAACTTAACAGAGAAGGTAAAATCGCCCTTTTTTGTGATGGAATAAATCTTTACTCAATTTCCGCAACAAAGTCTAGAACTATTAATCTATACAATACTTATAGACCTCTTCATATAGAGGATTCTATTGAACGTTGCAGTTTGAATGTTCTTAAATTAATTAAAGGATTAGGGTGCGTAGCAAATGACGAAATGTTTGTATCGTTAGATATTTCAAAGGAAAATAATACTCTGACTTTCGCAACAAAAGAAATTCGTTTTAATATTAGATTATTAGATGATAATCTAATAGAAGTTCCTAAATTTAATCTTGAAGTATTCAAGAAATTTTCTGTTCACCACGAAGTGAACATAAACTCAAACAAAGTCGTAAACATTAAAAAGGCATTAGAATTTTCTGCCGAAACATCCAAGTTCTATATCGAACAAGAAAAACAAGATGTTTTCTTTTACTTTGGAGATAAGTCCTCAACCTCAAATCATACGGATGATATTAAAATCCATGTTGCAGAAGGTGTAACTACCAAAGTACCAAACAAAATCTACGATGTAGATATTTTGCGACTTGTTTTGAAATCAAAAAATGATTTTTCGATGAAATTAAATGATAATGGTGTCATGTATATTGAAATCGAAAACAACAACTCAAACCTAAAATATATAACAACTCCACTAATTAAATAAAATGGACTATAAAACATTCTCCGAAAAAGTTAGGAACTCTGAATGTTCCTTAACAAAACTCGACTTAATATATAATCATATTGATAGCAGATGTTGGTCTGCTATTATAAATCAAGGAAAAGACAATATTATTGTAACATACAGTATTAATCGTTCAGACCTTGGTTCTCAAGTATTTGATGTATTCTCTTCAACTAAAATCTTAACAGATATTGAAGCAGACGATATATATGATGTCATTGAATTTATGGTAAACAATCCAATGTTCTCAAAAGAAACAACAACTCAATCTCCAACAGAAGTATAATTTATGTCAAATAAAATATCAACAAAATCATATTGCATTAAGCGTCTACGCGATATGGGCTATACCGTGGACAAAATTGATGCTGTCGAATACACACCAGAAGATGAACGTAAATGGTCTTTCATTATAGATAATGGAGGAATGTCAATTTTTATAACTTGCTATAAAAATAGCACAATTCATATTTATGATGGTGGTAGGTATACAAATACCAACATGAAACTCGATACAGATAGTATTGAAGTATTAGCAGAATACTTAAATTCGCGAGGTTTAATTCATAAACATCCAAGGTACGGTCAATATCCTTAATTTTACAGGGGAACCAAAAGTTTCCCTGTAATTTTTACAGTATAATTATAAATATGTATATGGACACACCACCTGAAAATCCTTCCGAGTCCGATTTTAAAAAAGTTGAAAAATTTTTAAAAGATATAACTGATAAAAAAGCTCCTAAAGTTAGGAAAAAACCTAAAGTTCTTTCTATAAAAGAAAAACAAAGATTAGGTTCTGCTATTGCTAGTGCTTTGTCTGAGTATGTAGATTGTTTTATTTTACTTGGATTCGATGTTAGTGGCAATTCAATGGTTCTTATAAATTCTAATAATAATCTTGAAAGCAGAGCACTATCAGATTTAATTGACGATTTTATAACAACAGGTGACAATGGTATAGATGTTGAAGACGACGAAGACGACGATTAGCAATCTGATTGAGCTAGTTTATTAAGTTCTTCTTTTAATTCAGTATATTTAGCTTCTAATTCAACTTCTAATTCTTTAACTCTTTGTTTAATATATTCATCTGTATACTTTTGTGTACGAACACCTTCTCCAATTGGTAAAGAATCATTTTTAGAAATTGTTTGATCCCAATCTGTTTGTCTGATAGATAAAGGACTACAACCATTTCCACCAAATTTTTCAACAACAGTATTCACTGTTGTTGAATTTTTTACAGGTTGCGCTAAAACAGGAGAAGACCAGTTGTTTCTTGCTCCAACAGCACGAACAGCATCATGTGGATTAGCATCTCCTGCTGCTGATTGAACTCCTGCATTTGCTTCTACTTGACTATTTTGTTCAAACAATTTCATTGGCATATTTTTAAAATAATGATAATGTTTATCAACAACTGCAAAGTTTGGGCTATATAAAGAGAAAACTGTTAAGCAGTGATCATCTCCGTGACTATCTTTACCAACTGCAATTCCTATTGGTGCTCCTGGTAATAAAGTTGCATATGTAGGACTTTTAGGCGCATCAATTGTACAGTCTAGTGGGTCCATAGCAATTTTAACTCCACTCTGACCAAAATAACATTCAGTTGACGGTAACACGCGAGGTTCCATATTGTGATCGTAAGTGAAATCAGATTCAGTTATATGATACTCACAAGGTGCAGTAATATGATGAACTGATAATTCGCCTTCAATATGTGCGCCACCACGAATAACAGCATTTAAACCAACGTTCAAATTGCCATCAACTAAAACTTGCTGCTCAATTTCTGTTTGACCGCCAGTATCAAGAGTTCTTGACAAACGTTTTGGTCGAAGAGAAATAACTTCTCCAGTAACATCAACACGCTCGCCATCAAGTGCTAATTCGCCTCTTGAACCTATAGAAACTTCTTCACCAGTTAATTTAATAGTTGAACCAAATAAATTAAGAGGACCGCATGTTTTAAATTCAATACCATGTGAACCAACTGTAGCAGTCCAACCATCACAAACATTTAATTCATAAGAACCACCAGGAAATTTATCAATATCAACACTCTCTATAAGAGATGTTTCGCGATATTGTGTGTAGATTGTAGTTCCAATAGGATCAATTTTTACACCACAAGGAACAAGTTTTCCACAAGGATCTTTTCTAAAAGATTCAAAATCATTAAACACAAGACCAATATTTTGAACAAAATGTTTTGCAATTGTTTCTATACTCGAACCACCGTTAGGGCACTTGTTTTGACCTAATTGTTTTTCATATTCATAAATTCTTTTTTGAATTTCTTCGCGTTTTTGAGATATAGTTTTCTTTTGCGTTTCAGTGGCCCATACACCGTCTTGAGATGATGGTGATAGCATCTTACCCCAACACGTCAAACAAAGGTTTCCTCCGCTTCCTGAAACATCTACATAACCTTCTTTACCATCTTGAACATGCAAGACTTCACGGCTGTTCACTAATCTAGAAGTTACTATTGTTGGAGAATTATTAACTATTACTTTTGAAATATTAGAATGCGATGGACACTGTGCAGGAGTTCCTGCTTTTGATTGCTTTGGTGATTGATCTATAAAGTTTTTTTTATCGGTTCTTTTAACTTCAAATAATCTTTTAATATCATGAATTTCGCGATATTCGTCTTTGATATTTTGCATTGGTTTGCGCCAACGTTCCGCATCACCTACAGTTTTTAAAGTATCACCAAGAACAATTGTTTGAGAATTTTCTTCAACAATTTCTGTTTGAGAACCATTTATAGTTGTTAACGAATCACCTAAAACGTGTTCACGTTTGTCACGGGTAGTTAAATCATCTCTTCCAAATTTATCTTGTTTTATAAATGAACCGCTTTTATGAGTTATGGTTATACTCTCTTCATCTTTTGTGTTTATAAATTCTAAATTTCCTGCGGGTTGATTTAATACAACTTTATCTTTAAAAATTTCTTCTGATTGATTTTGATCGTTACTGTATTTACCGGGATAATGCATATATATATATATATTTAATTACGCTGATTCGAAAATTCCTTTATAATCTGCTTTAGATGCAAAAGAACCAAGAATAATTGGGTAATTTAAGTCACCATTTTCGAAATAAATCCAAACATGCGAACCAACACCAGGAATTGAAATCATACCTTTAAAATCATTGTTATAGTCTGGCGCACGCATAGGCCCACGATGCATTTGAGAAACACTTCCAACTACATTTGCACCTTTTGTATTATTAATATCATTACTTGGTTTACGACAACGATTTACTGTTGCACGGGATTCATTATTTGCACCTCCAACATGCATATCTTTTCTTTGAAAAGTTGGTAAAAGTTTAGATGATATATTGTTAAATATTTCACCTCCTCCACCTCCACGGGAAACCATAGGAGTGCCATTTGTAATTGGGCTACGAGGCATAACAGTTTTACCTGTGTTAACTGGAATTGGTTGATCTAAAAATCCTTTTAATGCTAACACTTTATTTAAATCAAAAGGATTTTTATTGTGACGAACATTTATAGCATTAATGTTGTTTCGGTTTGCTATTATTTTAATCGGCCCATCTTCAAAAATTACTTCTTTATTATTATAAGAAGAAACTTTAAAATTATTAGGTAAACTTTTTTTATCATTTATAACTAAACTAACTGGAATATCATTATAAGCATATAATGGAGCTTCGTCCGCATCCTCGAATAAAATAGGTGGTTCAAAAGTAATCATATCTTTTGTATTAACTGATATAAAACACTCTCTGTTAAAAATAGGATTATCTTCTGATAGCGGAACATTATTTAAAAATATTGTTGGGTTTGAAACATTTATATCAATACCTACAACTGATTTATTATCAAGTGGTAATACTGCGTTATTATTAACTGGTAATACTGCGTTATTATTAACTGGTAATACTGCGTTATTATTAACTGGTAATGGCGGGTCTAAATTTAATGGTTGTTCTACAAATAAAGCTGGAAGTTGATCTACAACACTATCAACAGACGGGTCTGTGGTTTCAACTGTATTCGGAACAGGTCCGTTTTTATCACATTTATTAGGAAGACAAAATTGTAAACCATTTATAGGAAATTCTAGATTTATTTTTGTTCTTGGAGGTTGACCGTAATTTGGTAATGGTGATTTACTTGGTCTGCTTGCACTTTGTTGTTTATCTTTTGCAAATGCTGCTGCTGACTTGTTGCTATCCTGTGATATATATCCAGAATCATTCCCAATATAATAAGAATCAGAAGGAGCATTATAAAAACCAGGACTGCTCATGCCTATTAAAGGAAGCATAACTTCTGCCCAAAGTAGTCTTTCTTTTTGACTATCTAAAATTTGAGGATTCAAAGAAGAACCTGTGTTGGAACCCATCACTTTAAAGAATTTATCTTCTTCTTTATTTTGGTTCCAATTTTTTGTTTGATTTAAGTTAATACCAGGAACATAAACCTTTACACGCCCACTTTGTTGTGGATCATTATTTTGAATAACTATTCCTCTATATAATCCTTTATAATCCATATTAATCAAATTCATTTTTACAATCAGGTTTTGTACCTACTACCCGATCATTGGTCGGATCTGTATTTTCATTAGAAACATTATTGTCATACATTGGTCTTCCTGACATATCAACAATATATGTAACAGGTTCACCATTTGGACCTTCGTTCATGGTTATTTCAAAACCTTCTACTTCATATTTAGCAAGTTCTTGAATACAAAAAAATTTATTAATAAGACGCAACGAATCACCTGCTAGTGATAAGGTTGCTGCTATTGCGCCTTCAAGAGCATCTATGTTTCTCTTACCATTAAAAACATCCATTGTATAGTTATGACCATGTGCTATTGGGATTTCATTTGAATAAGCAGTATGCATAAATGACATATTATTTCCTTTTGGCATTGAACGTAACATTAATGTGTTTACAAAATTATTTGCAGTGTCCATTAAACCAAAAATCGAATCTGCCATTTTTAATTGTGCATTCTTATTCATTCTACTGTTTGTAGTTAAACAATTAACTCCGTTTTGATCAGGCCATTTCATAGGATCAACTGATGTTTGATTTTGTGATATGCTTGCAAAACTACCAACATCTTCACTAGTTTTTTGAAAATAAGGAAAACTGTATATATTATTTTGAATATACATGTTGATTGCAGGATGCATTTTTTGTACTTTATTAAGAAATCGTTTTAACAAAGGAGTTGACATAATCGCACATGTTTCAGGATTTGTTTTTCCTACAGAACTTGGCGGCATTTGATTAATTGTATTGTTTACACTTGCGGCACTATATAAATTTTGCTTTGTTTGATTTTTTATCTTAGGACCATTTCCTAATTTTCCGCCAACAAAAGAAGAGAACTTAGTCAATTCTACTGAACTACCTGTCCATGGACCATGATACTCAGCAATCATTTGAATTACACGGTCCAAAGGCATTTCAGATGTTTCTAAAGAATTTCTTAAATCGTCAAATATTGTTCCATTTTTTCTTTTTCCTGTTGGAGAAGAGTAAAGAGATTTATGAAAATTTTCGGTTACAGCTTGCGACATATTTAGTATTTACAGTTGAAAATGATTATGTTTTTATAATTAAAACATCATCTGATTGGAATTTAGTAATTTCTTTGTATGTATGTGTTTTGACTCCAATTAAATTAGTTGTATAATTTCTTGTTCTATTATTAAAATAATGAATAACGCTTGTAACAAAATACTGACCTTCTAATTTATGATCATATTCTTTATCATTTAAATTTTGTTTTGATAAACCAAAAAATCTTCCCGTTTGGCGTACTGTTAAACCTCTTGTTGAGAAACTTATAGCAAGATTCGAAAAAAGATAATATCTTAATAGTTTATTTCTTCCTTCTGATAAACGTGTAACTTCTTCTTTTGCAACAGAAACAACTGTTTTTGTATTCATGTTGTCTTTTATAAAAGGTGTAAATACAAGACGATCCTCGTTTTCTTGTGTGAGTATATTATTGCGAATAGTGTTTTTAAAAAAAGTTTTATATTGCTCTGCATTATGTTTTTTATTTTCTTCGGAGAATTGACCACACGATGAATTATAAGTTACTACTCTATAATTTGTTAAGTTTTTTGAGTAATCAGAACCATTTAAATCTACTAAACGATAATTATAAATTATGTTATATTCATCTGCTTTTACTTCTTCTATAGATTCCGCAGCACCTAACGGAGCTTTTATAAGAGGAGGGGTTTTTTCTTTATCAGAATGTTCTTTTAAGAAGAAGTGTTCAATTTGATATTCTTTTGGACTATTTTGATCTTTGCCCGCCTTTTCAAAATATTTTGAAATTGATTTTAGAGAAAACTGTTTTGGACTCATGCTTTTTTCAGCACGCTCAAATTTAAAAATACACGGTTCATTATTATAAACATCTGATGCTGTTGTATAATTTAACATATATTCTAGATTGTCTATAAATTTAGCATTTACTGGCGAAGAATAATTCATGGTATTCATCTCACTTCCAGAATCCCATTCTTCTATATCTGCTGTAAGTTTAGAATATTTTTCAAAATCTGGATCACGTTTTAACAGTTCTGCAACTGCTTCTGAACAAATTAAAGAACGTTCAGTATTATCAATTTGTGATATATTAGTTTTATTAGCGTTTTTACCAACAGTTGATGTTGAAAAATCTGAATCTTTTTCAATCATTAATTGGTATGCTTTTTCCCAAAAATAAAGTTTTTTCTTTTTATCTTTTATAGTACTACTAGGTAAATCTTGAACGTCATATATAACTGTTTCAATCTCTATTAACCATTGCTTATCATTAAAGGTATATGATGGCAAACCTTTCATATTAACCGATTTTGGTTTTATAGAAATAAAAAGGGTATCTCTACCATCATTTCTAAATTTATATATTAAATTTTCTTTTTTGGCTTTTACAGATTTAGTAGTTTCTTCACTTTCTTTTTCAAGAGACTCGTATGGACTGTTTATAACTATACTACCTTTTATTTTCCAGTCGAAAATGTCTTCTTCTAGAAGTAGTGTATCCCATGCAACATTGTTTAAATAAACGTCATTAACTCCATTATAAAGTCTAATAACGCAATCATAATCTTGCCCATCAAAAGAAAAATTACTATTATCTGACATATTCATTAAGAATTATTTATCTGAGATACTATCTGTGTGACAACTGGTGTCTTTAATATTTTAACTCTTGTACCTTCTTTTAAGTCAAATGGATTTTTGATATTATTACCAATTAATATAATCCACCAAAGTCGAGGAGTTCCGTAATGTTTTTTAGAAAGTTCATAAACAGAACGAAAATCATAAGCAACGTCATATGAGTATAATGAGGGATCTATTTCACCATCAATGTTTATTGCATTTAGTAAATTAAAAAATTCGTAACCTTCTTCAGTTGTGTAAACAGAAAAGATGTTTGAGTAGTCGTATGTATTTAGTTCTGTTGCCATATTAAGGATTGTTTGGAACTGTATTTTTGTATGCATTCTGTAAATCTGAACCAAGATTTTTAAGAAAAATATCTGCTGCTTCAGCATCAGATATATCTTCTTTTGAAACGATTTGAACATTCTTTTCAAGAAGAGATAGAAACGGATCTATTTTACTAATAGCTTCTACTTTTCTTCCTTTTTCTAATGCACTCATAATATTACGTGTAGGCATTAGAAGTGATGTAAAAGTTATTTCTATTCTATATGCTTCTGGAATTGTTCTATCAGTTCCGCCTAAAACCATTAATCTTGTATTTCCAAGATTTTTAATATTTAATGATGATACATAACATGCAGGAAATTGAACAACATCAGGAATATAAAGACTATATATTGCTGGTGGATCAACAATTGCGAAATTTCTTCTTGAAGGAGTGTTTTGATAAGAAAATAAATGGCAGAAACGGCGATTACGATATACATCGTCTTCAGAATCTGTATTAAAAAGATCAAATGTTACTTCAACTGTTTCTAGTGTAGTGCCTGACCAAGATTCTGGACTTTCAAAATTTATTGCTCCTGGTAACGAAGTATTTACTACTCCTACAGTGGCTCCAGCAACTTCTGATGCTTTTCCAACTAGTGAAAACAAACCTCTAGCTCCAAACCCTGCTGCTTGACTTGCTAATTTTAATACACTTGAAAAAGGACTGTCTTCTGAACCAAAAGTGTTTCCTCTTGTTATTTTTTTATCATTGAAATACGGCAAACGATAACGAAAACCTGTAGGTTCTGCAAAATATTTATAGCGATAAACTGCTTCTGGATCATCATTTGCAAGAAATGTATCTGCACCTATAGAACTGAAGTTGTTTATAACTCTTCCATAGTAAATGAGAGATGCTATTAATTGACCTGTAGTTTGTTGATATTCGGTCAATTCTATATAAGGAACATCTTTACGAGATGATATAGGAGAAAGTGTCCATGGCATATCATTAACAACATCTATTAAACCATCGCCCGCGCCGCCCGCTGGTTCATAAAATTTACTATTTGATTCTGATTGTTTATATTCGACCGATGATGCCATAAAAGTATTTATCCAACAGATTTATTAGCTCTTTGACGGAAATCTGCAATAGGATCATCACCTCCGATCATTACAGGAGTTTGTTTACCTCCTGTTGAAATAACTGCTTGAACCACGTTAGAACTACCTTGCATTGTTGAATTAGCAATAAGCTGTGTGCCTTGTGCAAATATAACTAACAGTTGTTCAAGTTTAGCATTCATGTCTTTAAATGCTAAATCAAAAGGTCCACCATTTTGCGCTGCAACAACATCGTCTTTTGTAGACGGAACAATAAGTTTATTTTTAGTCATTATACCATCTCCAATTTTTTGTGGCATATAAGATCCTGACATGCGTCTCTGTTGCGCGTGAATTTCATGAGCATCTAGTTTAGGTTCTTGTTTAGGTTCTTGTTTAGACTCTTGTTTAGACTCTTGTTTTTTATTACGTTCTGCTAATTTTTTAGCTAAGTCTTCTTCTTTACCAGTTGCCCAATCCCAAAGCTCTTTACCCCAATATAAAGGATTTAACATATCTAAAACATCACCGATAAAACCGAAAATCTCTTTAAGAGTATCCCATAATTTTAAACTTATATCTGTTATAAAATCACCTACAATAGATAATTTAGAAGTTTTACCACCTTCTGACTTTTTATCTAAAACTGCGTTCAATACATCAAGACCAATAGATATTGCAGTTCCAATACCAGGGAAAAACGAAGCAATACCAGAACCTATACTAATTAGTCCTCCAGTTATGTCTCCTTGTTTAAATCTGTCATATGCATCTTTGAGAGATATAAGTGCTCCGATAAAAGGAATACGTTTTGCAATTTGTTTAAGCCCTGCTCCAAGAAGTTTAAAAATAGATCCTGTTCCTAATTTTGCAACAGAACCTAATACTTTACCTATTCCACCTCCTGCACCAAAACCTTTAAAAAAGTCCATTATAGTTTTTGGTATCCTTTGTATCACATTAGAAAAACCTTGAATCTTTCCAAGTATACTTGCTTGAGAATTTTTCACAATGTTAAAACTATTTTTCAGAATAGAAAAAGGTTTTGTTAAAGTTCCAATTAATTTATCACCTATTTCAGAAAATATTTTTCCTAATTTTTCTAGTTTTCCAATTTGACCATCTGCACTGAATAATTTATCTATTTTTAAAATACCTGCTAATTTTCCAAACAAACCGAATGACATTTTGTTTATAAATTTAAAAAAGAAATTTTTAACACCATAGTATATTCCTTTTGTTAAAAGAACAGCAATTCCCTGATTCTCTTTTCCAAGAATTTCTTTTAATCCGAAAAAGTTAAATGTTTGTTTTAAAAAATATTTAGGAAGTTCAAAAAATAGAACTCTTAGTCCTTCGATGCTATAATCTATAAGCTTTCTTAAGAAAGGTGTTATCATTTCTACAAACCGATCTTTTAAATTTCCTAAAATGGCTTTTATATTTTTACCCATAGGAGTATCTAAGAAACTTGAAATAAAGCCAATTCCTGCAACAAGTGCAATTGTTCCGAGAATGCCTTTTATTATATTTCCTATAAATGAACCTTCCTTTTTATCTTTATCTTTTTTATTATCTTTTGCTGTAGTATTTTCTTTTGATTGTTTCTCAAAAATTCTAGATAAAATTTCTTCTACATTCTTGCTTATATCAACAATTCTTACATTAACTATTTTAGGAGTTCCAACAGCAGCTTCTGGTGCTGTTGGAACTCCTGAACCACCACTTAAAGATTTATTAAGAACTTTAAGATTATCTCTAAACTCTCTTACGTTTGTTAATGCACTTTCTATTGCAGTGCTAAAGGCAGAAAAACTAGGAATCTTTAGATTATCTCTAAACTTTCTTACGTTTTTTAATGCACTTTCTATTGCAGTGCTAAAGGCAGAAAAACCAGGAATCTTTAGATTATCTCTAAACTTTCTTACGTTTTTTAATGCACTTTCTATTGCATCTCTAAAGGCAGAAAAACCAGGAATCTTTAGATTATCTTTAAACTTTCTTACGTTTTTTAATGCACTTTCTATTGCATCTCTAAAGGCAGAAAAACCAGGAATCTTTAGATTATCTTTAAACTTTCTTACGTTTTCTACAGCATTATCCACTCCTTTAATAAAAGTATTTAAATTTGGAATTTTAAATGCCTTTATCTTTTTAGTAAAATCGTCTATACCATTTTCTAGATTTTTAATTAATTTACCATCCATATTAAATGGAGAATTTTTATTATTAAATAACTCAAAAATCTTATCAGCCATGTAGTTTTTACCTGCACCGCTTTTTTTTAAGTATTCGTCAAAAACTGCTATTAAATCTGATGGATTCATCTTACTTCTATTTATAATAGAAAACTACAATAAACTATAAGTAAAATATATGCGCAATTATAATTACATCTACGAGTCGGCACAAAACGAAAATTTTGAAAGACAAATTCTTTCTGGATATTTAACAGAAGCAAAGCTTATTGAAATGTATGAAAACAATGAACTTTCAAATCAACAAATAGCAATTGCTGAAGCATTTTTTGATAGATTAAAAGCAAGAGGATCACAAGCACTTGGAGCGATTAGAGGTGCTGGTCAACAATTAAAAGGAACTGCACAACAAGCTGCTGGAAATTTCGCGCAAAAGGCTGGAAACTTAGCTGCTAAAGGAGTACAAGCTGTTGGCGGAAATATAGACCCAAGTCAAAATAAATTAGCACAATATGGAAATAATTTAGCTCAGCAAGGTCAACAGTCTGGTCAAACTGCTAAATTTCAATCTTACATCAAAAATTCTGTAAACTCTATTGTTAATGATTTAGCAAGTTTAGGAATGGCTGTAAAAGATAAAAATGCTCTTATTGCAGATCTTACTAAAGCTTTAAATAAAAATCTCGTAAATATGCAGTATAATAATACATCACGTCAATATAATTATACATCTAATCCTCAATAATATAAACATATCAACATTAAAAAACCCGATCAATTGATCGGGTTTTTTGTTATATAAAACCTATTATGTAAAAAGGTTAGAGTTTAATTCTATTTTTCCAATATATTTTTCACCATCAATTTCTTTTTCAATTTTCAAAATTTCATTTATTTGTTTACCAAAAGATTCGTCTATTTTTTCAATAATCTTAGAGATAATGTTGGTTGATAACGTTTCTACAATTGCTAATCTTTCTGATATAGGAAGACTTAAGAAATTAATTTCCTGTTCTTTAATTTTTAAAATTTTTATATATTGAGTTATCTCAGAGATAAAAAGAGGTGCTAATAAATCTTTAAGTGCATTTTTATCTTTTTCGTCAATTTTCTTAATTTTTGTTTGTTCAAAATATCGGTCTGAAATAAATTCTTGGTCAATTGTTGGTAAACCGATTGTTAATGAATACGGACCATCATCTAAAGTTTGGAAACTAAAATCTAATTTTTTCTTTTTCAATTTAGATATAATTTTATCTAAATCCTCTTCAATAACTTTGGTTGTTTCACCATTTTTAAATTCAACTGAAATTTTATTTTTAACATTCATTTTTCTTAATTGAAGTAAAATATAAATTTTATCAATTGTTGTAATGCTTGAAAGAGGAATTGAAGAATCAATAACATCTTTGATTATTGAAAATAATATTTGATTAAACATATTATTCGCAAAAACACCTTCTACAGAAGTTTTAATAATAGATTTTAGGTGTGATGCGTTCATTGGTTTAAAATGAACGTCTTTTTTGAGAGACGGTAGAAAAAGATCAGATTCAAATTCTTTATTTGATTCTTTTACTAAGTTTATAATATCGTTAATGTTTAGAGTTTCTGACATATATATAATTATCTAAGACTTGATTAAAAATCAAGACTATTTAAATTCACTTGGAGTTTGTTCCATGCCCTCTGTTTGAGAACGATACTCTTCAAATAAGTTCATTTCTCTATTATTAGAAGGTTCATCTTTTTGAGAATCTTCCATCATCTTTGCTAATATATTCAATTCTAAAGGAGAAATATTTTTATAAAAATTAAAATCGAGATGAGATGTAGATGACAAGTTTATATATTTTACTAAAATATTTATTGCCGACGAATCGCTAAACAATATTCGTATAATATCATTTATATTATTAATATCAAGATTAACAGAAAAAACACTTTTACACTTTTCATTTTTACAAACACTATCAATGAAAAGTGTGTTATATAGAGTTTCGTTTATTTTATCTATATACTCGTTTTTAATTGTGTTTATAATCTCAAAAGGAATAGCTTCGCAAATTTGATTTTTAGAAATTTCATCTAGATTTCTTAAATCTATTTTAATATCACTATTTAAAAATCTCATAGTTTTTATAAAAGAGAAAAGATATTTGTTTAATTTCTTATTATAGTCACTACGATCATACTCTGAATTATCATTACGAGAAATATATGATAAATCACACTCTATTTCAGAGTTTAAAAATGTAAATGTTTTTTGAAAAGAACAATCAACAACAGGTGCAAGTTTATTTGTTATATTGTTAAGATTAATATTAATTTTTGTTTTTTCATCACATTTATCACAGATACGAACTAAATTTAAATTTGGACCACACGAACGTATTCGTAATTGCATATAAATTATAAATTTATCAATTACTGTAAAATCTTCTATTTTATAAAAAGAACCATATATATTCTTTTCTAATATATCAGTTAAAATAAAATCTAATTCTTGTTCTTCGTCTATAACTTTTAAAATATTTCGAAATTGTTCACAGTTTAATTCATATATACGTACATATTTTTGTTTAGAAGGAATCCATACTCTATAAGAAGTCATATTCTTAATTATAATAAATTATAAAAAAATCAACATTAACTGAGTGATTGATTTGGTTGAATTTCATATATAATAAATCATACTCTATTATTTTGTGGATCTTGAAAAGCATCTGCTGTGTTAAGACTTCTGCGAAAATTAAGCGCATCCGAAGAATTATAAATTGCATCAGTAACCGCATATCTACTATATGCAAATTTAACTTGTAATTTTGGAAAATCGCTACTACTTGAATAATCTAATGTTTCAGATGCAATATTTATAGGTGCACAATTATTAAAAATAAATGTTTTTCTTATTTCTGAACTACTATCATCTTTTCCATTTCTTCTTAAATGATGAACAATAATTGTTGCTTTTATATCTGTACCTTTAGAAGTTGCAATTAACCCTTTATGTGCTACAAGAATAGACCAAGGACGCATAAAGCTATCAACAAAAGAAGAATTTGTTTCTAAAAAACCAACTTCAAGAGGTTCAAAATCTTTACGACCATTTATAATTGGTGCATTAATAAAACCTCTTTTTGAACCTTGGGTTATACCTGCATATTCAACTCCTACATCTTCGCCAGGAAGATTTACTCCTTGAGCAAAAATACAACCGATTATGTTTTGAACAGGATCTTCTGTTGTTTTCTTTGCGCTATTAAATATGTCCCATTCTTTATTTTCATAATTAAGGTTTAAACTGCTTATTTGTTTTAAAAGATAATCTTTATTATTAGGATATATAAATAAAACCCAACTAGATTTTAAAGGAATATTATATGCAAGAGAACATATCTGTTGATGAAAATATGGTATTCCGCCAAATGTGCTAGACATTGTATTAGGAATTTCTATATGTTCTTTCAGAAATTGTTTAATTTTGTTTACTGGGTTGTACTGAGATTCACTAATACATCCAAAATTTGTACCAATAGCCATTATTATTACTTACGCTCTTTGCTAAATACGGGTTTAATATTTTTGTATTCTGTTTTTCCTGTTGATCCAACTTTCATGGTTCCATCATCTCTTATAAATTTAACTTCCATATTTCCTTGTTTGGAGTTTACTGCACTTCCTGGTTTGCGAGGGTTTACTCCTTTTCGGCGTAAACGTCCACCTAAACCTTTTGCAATTCCTGCTTCGTCATGACTTTTTTCGGATTTGTTCTTTTTACGAGGATTTAAACTACTGCCAACATATTGTTGTTTTTTAGCAACTTTGGTTTGTTGAGAAGCTGAACGACTTGATGATCCACGAACTTCACGCATACGAGAAGATGGTGGAGAGAAGAATTTATTATATCTACTCTCACGTCTTTTAGATTTAGCAGAAGTAAATTCTCCTATAATCGAATATACAAAGTTGTCAAAATTTTTTGTCATTCTATTATTCGTCTTGTTCGTTATGCTTCTTCTCTTTTATTATTTATAAACCTTAGAGCTACTGCTTTTTTCATAACCAGATAAAATATTTCGTTCGGTCTGTTCTTTTATATACTCAACAATATAATTCATAAATTTACTTATTGAAAGACACCACATTTTATGATACAATAAGGTGTGGAATTACCTCAACCATATGTCATAGATAAAATCTATTCATATTCTACCTGTATTCGAGAATCAAACTTGCATATCAATGGTTGCTGCCCTGTTTGCCGAGAAGGCAAATCGTGGGGAAGCAAAAGAAGAATGTTTTATTTTCTGAACGACGACTACATTTATTGTCATAAATGCGGTAGAGGATGGAATACTTTTTATTGGGTAAAAGAAGTTACTGGTTTAAGTTTCAAACAAATTAAAGAAGAACTGAAAGATTATGATTATGATCCAAAGTTCCGATTAATGGTTGATTCTATTGAAGAACGTCATTTTGAAATGCCAGTTTTGCCAGGAGAATGCGTGAACTTAAAAGATAATCTTCAAACAGAATATTTCTCTTCATATTCTATAGTTAAAAAGGCTAAAGAATACTGTCAATCCAGAAGATTATTCTCTGCGATAAACACTCCAAAAACATTTTATTGCTGTGTAAACGATAAGTTTCATAACAATCGCTTAATCATTCCATTTTATAATTCATCTGGAAAAATTGAAAGTTATATTTCAAGAAAACTTTTAGATTCAGACAACAAGGCAAAATATCTTGTAAAGTTTGGTAGTAAAAAACCAATCTTCAATTTAGACAAAATTGACGAGAACTATCCTTATATTTTTATATTTGAAGGTCAAATAGACTCTATGTTTGTTAAGAACGGAATTGCTGTTTCTGGAATAATTCTTACAGATGAACAAGATGAAACTTTAACAAAACTTTTCCCATTTCATAATAAGATATGGGTGTTGGATAATTATCGCTTTGAAAAAGAAGAAGTGATAGATAGTATAAAAGAAAAACTAAAGAACAATGAAACTCTTTTCTTTTATCCAAATGAGTTTGCAGATAGTAAAGACCTTAACGAATATTGTGTAAAAAAAGGTCTGGATAGTGTTAATCCAGACCTTTTAATAAGTGGTTGTTTTTCAGGCGATAAGGGATTACTTAAGCTGGCAGATTAGGAGGCATTTCTAACTGTTCATCATTTTTGCTTGATGCTTGTAATTGATCTTTAAGTTCATCCATTTTTGTTTTGAGGTCTAAAAACCTTTTCATCTCAGCCTTAGATTCGTCAATTTTCATTCCAAAATCTTCATCTGTGTTTAACACATTAGCTAAAATGTCGTCATCGTTATTTTCTTGCGCAGGTGTTTTTATACGTTCAATTTTTTCAATTCGTTTACTTAATTCTTGAAAAGCTCTTGCTTTAGATTCTATATCACCTGTTATAGAAATTGTAGAATCTAATTTAGATTCAAATTCATTGCGCACTCTTTGACGAGTTCCATTAATTTCAGAAGCAGCATCAACAGGAGTTCCAAAGCTGCTATTTACAGCGTCTAAGTCGCCAGTTTCACCTGCAACTGCTCTTTGGGCTAAACCATCAGTTTCAGAAGCGGATGGGTGAGTTGGCATTGTTGCTTCTTTTAGTAATCTCAGAAAAAATTCGTTATAGGTCATACTTAATATTTATTCCAGCTTGACATTTTTTGCAAATTTGTGTATATTTAGGTATGGCCCGAAAGTTAAAAATAATCATTCCAACAAAACAAAATAAAGATCAATATAATTCTTCAAGCACTAACGAATGTTTAACATCTGTAATTAAAGATTCTACAGTTCAAAAAGACTTAAATATAAATATAACAATTCAACCAATTTTAGAAAATAAAACTGGTCTTTCAGAATTATATCAAGACATTCTTAATAATAGTGATGATGATTATGTATTGTTTATGCATGATGATTTAGAAATTCATGATCATTTTTTAATTAAAAAGCTTCTTAAAGCACATGAGAGTTTTGATATTGTTGGCCTTGCAGGTGCAACAACTCAAGACTACTCTAAAAATGCGCCTATGGTATGGCATCTTTGCCGTGAAAGACCTGAACACTCTCGCGGAATAGTAGGACACTATATTCCACAAGGATTTAATGGTGTTTCAGAGACGCATATTAATTCTGCATACTTTGGTCCTACTCCTGGTCCTGTTGTTGTAATTGATGGTTTGTTTATGAGTTTTAAAATGAGTAGCTTAAAAGGTAAAGGTGAAATCTTTGATCGAAATTTCACATTTCATCATTATGACCTTGCGGCGGCTTGTAGAGCTTATACGAAAGGATTGAGTATGGGCGTATGGCCTATATTTGTGATTCATCACGGTCTTGGTGAATTTGCTAATGACTCTACATGGCAACGTCATGCAAACGAATTTAAACAACTATACGGACACAAGAAACTATCCCTATGAAAAACTCATCAGACTTTGCAAGAGACATCTTATCTACAAAAAATCACAAAGACCTTTCTCCTTGTGATCATTTTATACCATATCTTGTTCAGAAATATATTTCTGGTGCAAGTCCAGAACATTGTAATTTAATCAATACTATTCTTAATAATAAGCTTTCTCTTTGGAGCGATGAACAAGAGATTTACGATTTCTTAAAATGTTTTATTCCAAAAAAGAATTCTGCATATTTCACTTACTTCGGAAAAAAGAAAAAGGAGAAAGAAACTAAAGTTGAAGTTGAGAGAATATCTTCTGCTCTTGAAATTTCTCAAAAGGAACTGTATGAGTTATTAGATATTTTTCCTGAATTAGAAGAGAGTATGGTCGAAAGTAAAGAAAAACTCTTGAAATCAAGGTAAACCTTTCTTAAATAAAAATATATGGAATCTGAACCCTTGCAACCACTACAACAAAATATTATTTCCGCAGCAATTAAAAAGCTTTATAAAACTGAAAAAATTGTTAATTATGATTTAGATTTTTCTAAGTGGGAAATTAAAAAATTATATGGTAATACTCTTTGGGTTCAACTTATTGATGAACCAGATGCAGATACAATTCAAAAAGGATTAATCACTGTTCCTGTTAGCACAACAAAAGGTCTTTATCGTATTGGTAGAGTTCTAATGTCAGGTCCAGATGTTAAACAAGCACAAAAAGACGAATATATTCGGTTTCCTCAAGGAGTTGGTTCGCCATATGAAGTTAGAGTTGGCGGATATAAAACATGGTTATTAAGAGAAGATCAAGTTATGATGGTTGTAGAACCACCGTTCCAAGACGAAGAAAGAATTCGTCAGCACGTTGAAGATACTATTCTTTCTCAATAATAAATATATGAATGAATAACTCTTCACTTCAAAAAATTCTTGCAAATAATGTTGTAGAACTTACATTTGTTAGAAGACATCAACAACTTCGGTGGAATGATATAAGAGGTTTGTTAGGTACTACTAATTATGAGTTACTCAATGGACCTTTTGGTTATTCGGTTTTGAATTTTCAACCTCCAAAAGGAGTTGGAATGGGATACGATTATAAGGCTAAAAATCTTTGTGTTGTTTGGGATTTTTTTCGTCAAGAATACCGAGTATTTGGTGCAGAAAACGTTCAAATAAGAAAAGTATTTGATTTGACAAATGAAGAAGAAAAAGATAAATTTTATGAGTGGTTTTATGAATATATTATAAATATGACTGATCAGCAAAAAAATAAATTTATGGGATACGAAGGAGAAGCATATGCAACACTACAAAGAGCTAAAAGAGAAGCTACTAAACAAAAAGTTCAAGTGCAACAACAAGCAACTGAACAGAAACCCTCTATTACACAAAGAATAGCAGGTGTTTATAGCAATATCAAAAATTATCTTTCTAGATTTTTAGGAAAAAAATAAAGTTGAAAATAAGTTTTAAGTTGTTAAATATCTTTATGAATTTAACAACTTCAGAAAAAATTGAAAAAGTTTTTGAAAAATATTTCCAAAAAAACATATCTTTAACTATAAAAGATGAACAGATTAAAAGAGGTAAATTTCTGCTAATTAAAAATTGTATTATAGGAAATAATTATTATTTCGAACTAACAATTGAACGTGTTAAAAAACTTGATCTTGTAAGAATTCCGTATCCTTTTGAAATTGAAGAATATCCAGAAGATAATTTATTATTTCTAGATTATCGTTTATCATCTCTTTTTAAGAATAATAAAAAATTACTAAACGAAATGAATCAATGGTGTAATACAGAAGCAGACCTAAAAGCATCTAACAAAATGTTTAACAATATTTTAGAAGTTAAATTTGAATAATATGAACGAACAAAATTCACTCTATTTCTCTATATTTGGAGGATATATCTATGAAGCAAACTCTGAAGAAGAAAAGGTTTTAGATGCTTTTCAAATTCCCTTAACATCAAAACCGAATACTTCTTGTAAAAAATGTTATGGAAGATTTCATATAGGTTTTAGTACAAAACAAAAACACTTTGTTATTTGTCCAAAATGTTCTAAAAAACATGTTCATGTAGAAAAAATATTAAATAAAAAAAATGGAAAAAAAGGAAATTAAAATAATTAATGGTTTTTGCTTCTTAAATAACGATAAAGTTATTTATGTTGATCTTGTTACAGAAAAAGCAGATAATTATAATATAAGTTATTTTAAGAAATTTATTGAAGAAAATAATATAGATGAAAACTGTATATTTCTATCAAATAAAGACAAAGGTTTTGTAACTCCTTTATACAAGTATAAGCTACAAACATCAAAATCAAAAATTAATATAAAAGCATCTTCACGTTCAATTGATGAACTAGTTACACTTTGCTATAAAGTGTGTATTGATATGTTTCAAAAGAAATTGTAATTTAGCGATTTAGTAAAATTAAACTCATAGTTAAAACTTTACTAAATTAGATAATAATTGTTCTCCGTCGTAATAATAAGAAATTAAATTTTTAGCACTAAGAGTCGTAGTAAAAGCAGATGACACTGATCCAAATGTCCAAAGATTTCCAAAAGAAGTTATTGATCTAGCTGATGTGCCTATGTCAACTATTAAATTTCCTGTTTGACCTGCTGAAAGACCAGTAGGATTATTAAGTCTTGCATTTGAAAAAAGATCTAATTTTGCATTAGTTCCAACAGTGGTAAAATTCCAATTTATTTGACCAGCAACATTAGTTAAAACTCCTTGAGTTATATAATTATTAACTGCATTTGCTGAAATATAATTTATTTGGGTTCTTAAATTACTAGATGCAGTATCTATTAATGTTGTTAAATTACTAGATGCAGTATCTATTAATGTTGTTAAATTACCACTAACACTAATCATTGATGAACTTAAGAAATTAATTCTATTATTTAATTCACTGCTAACACTAATCATTGATGAACTTAAGAAATTAATTCTATTATTTAATTCACTGCTAACACTAATCATTGATGAACTTAAGAAATTAATTCGGCTATCTAACACACTGCTAACACTAATCATTGTTGAACTTAAAAAGTTTACAGAATTAACAGTGTATGTAGAAAGTTGAAATAATCTTGTATCTAAATTTGAAAAACTTGTATTAAATGTTGAAAGAGTATTTCCTATACATGTAGTTTTAGAAACATAATCAGGAATATAATAAGGCATAAATGTATTTATGTTAGAAAACAAAAAAGGTCTAGAGAAATCTAGACCTTTTTATTAGTTTTTGATTTTTATATTAGAAGTAATTCTTAGGCTTCTTACCACTGCTGGTTTTGATTCCAGTTTTTGCTTTAGAGAAGTCTGCGTCACCATTAGCTTTTACATGACTAGATGGAGCTTGTTTCTTAGCTTTACCGTCATAATCGCCTTGGTCGCCAAGGTAAGAACCTTCTGAACCTTCAGTATCATCTGGATCATATCCAGTGTCTTGATCACCAAAGTCTGCATCTCCATTACCCTTTATAAAAGTAGTTGGTTTTGCACGTTGAGCCTTGCCATCATAATTACGTTGACTGCCTGGGTAATTACCTTCTCCACCATTGAAACCATATGATTCGGCTGGAACACCGTCTTCCATTTCATCACCATATTCTTCACCTTCGTCTTCCATTTCATCACCATATTCTTCACCTTCGTCTTCACCACCTGCAAGAAGATTTGCAAGTTCGCCAAGACTCATGCTTCTTAGTTCAGAAAGAGTAAATGTCTCTTCTTCGCCACTATCCATTTGGTCATCTGCATTGAATACATTATCATCCGCAGATGATGCGCCAAAGTTTCCACCATTCATTTCGTCCATCTCACGAAGGATTTGGTCAAAAATGTTGCCGGAACGTTTAAATGAATCACCGTATATTGCACCGGGATTAGGTTCTTTTGATTTTTTTTTCATAGATTTTTTAGATTTTTTGATGTTTTTCATTTTACGCTTAACCGCTTCTTCTGCGGTTTCATCTTCCTCGTCTTCATCGGAATCGTGATCGCCCATAGAATTTCTAATAGCTTTATCTCTAGCTGCTTCCCAACCTTCAATTTTACCATTTTTGTTAATGTCCGCCTTTCCTGCACGGTTTTCTTCAATGATAGAGCCTTGAAGATAGTTGTTTTCGTAAATTGATACTAAATCGTTTTCCATATATGTTATTTACTTAATTTTTATATTTTTTTGTTAATTATGATAAGTTTAATATATGGCAGTTAAAAAAATAGACAAATATCTCAACAATAATGAGTCTTTACCAGTTAACATCACAATAGATTACACACCTGAACAGGCAATTGAATTTAAAAAGTGTGCAGAAGATATTATATACTTTGCACAAAATTATTTTCATATAGTTAATCTTGATACAGGACGACAAACCATTAAATTGTTTGATGCTCAAAAAGATGCTATTTTAGACATTTTAAAAAATAAAAGAACAATTATTTGTGCAAGTCGTCAGATTGGTAAACGATTACACGTTGATACTCCTGTTCCGTCTCCGAACGGTTGGACCACAATGGGCGAATTAAAAGACGGCGATATTATTTTTGATTGGAACGGAAAACCTACTAAAATAATCAAAGCCCATGATATTCTTGATAATCGAGAATGTTTCAAAATAACATTTAGTAACGGTGAAGAAATAATCGCTGATACCGAACATGAGTGGTTTACCCAATCACGAATTGAACGTAGAAAAGGATGTGATGGTTCTGTAAAAACGACAAAACAGTTAGCAGAAACCTTGGTTTACGGTAAAAAAATAAAAGAACCAAATCATCGTATTCCGTTTAAACATAAAGTTCAATATAAAGAAAAAGAACTTTCTATAGAACCGTATCTTTTTGGTTATTGGTTAGGAGACGGAGAATCTGCTGGTTCTAGAATTATTGTTGGAAAACAGGACGTTGAAGAGGTTTATTTCGAATTGTTGTCTCATATTCGACAAAAAAGATTAATATCTTTAAAAAATTCTTCATGTTTTAATATTTCCATACTACAAGATGAAAAAGGGAGTTTTAAAAACAAAATAAAAAGTTTAAATGTTTATAAAAATAAACATATACCTGACATATATCTTCAGAGTTCTGAACAACAACGTATGTGTTTATTACAAGGACTAATGGATTCAGATGGATATATTAATTCAAAAGGAACAGCTCAATTTTATTCTATAAAGAAAAAAATGGCAGAGAATGTTATTGAATTATTAGCCTCATTAGGAATCCAATCTTCTTTAACAACAAAAATTCCAACTATACGCGGAAAAAAATGTAATAGAGTTTATATAGTAACATTCAAAACCGATCTTCCGATTTTTCGTTTAAAAAGAAAATATAAAAAGATCAACAAAACAAAAATCGCCCGAAACGATTTTATTTACATCAAAAATATAGAAAGAATAGATTCGGTTCCTACAAGATGTATTACTGTAGATAATCCCGATCAAATATATCTTGTAGGAAAAACATTTATTCCCACACATAACACGACACTTATGACTATTGTATGTCTTTGGAATGTTATTTTCAAAAAAGATTATCAAGTAGCTATTCTTGCTAATAAAGAAGATCAAGCTAAGGAAATTCTTGAGCGTATTAAACTGGCTTATGAAGAATTACCAAATTGGCTAAAGGCTGGTGTTAGTGAATTTACTAAAGAAAATCTGCGTCTTGTAAATGGAAGTAAAATATTTGTATCAACTACATCAGAAAGCGGTATTCGTGGTAAATCTGTTAACCTTCTTTTTGTTGATGAGTTTGCCCATATCGCATCACAAATTGCAGACCCATTCTTCAAATCAGTGATGCCTACTATTTCATCATCTAAGTCTGCTAAAATTGTTTTAATTTCTACTCCAAAAGGAGCAGAAGGTAAATTTTATGAGATTTTTCGAGATGCAGAGAAAAAGAAAAATGGTTGGTTTGCAGTTAAAATTCACTATTCACAAGTTCCTGGTAGAGATATAGCATGGGTTAAAGAACAACAAGCATCTATTAACTATGATATGGATACATGGAAACAAGAATTTGAAATTGAATTCTTAGAAAATGGAATAGCCGCTCTTAACCAAGCAATTATTGACCGAATGAAAAGCGAAACATGTCCTGCTGAACTTTCATTTGATGAAGGTGAATATTTTGTTTGGAAACAACCAGAACCTAATAAAATATACACTATTGGAGTTGACGTTGCAGAAGGTGTTGGACAAGACTTTACAGTGGCAACTGTTCTTGATATTACAGATTTAGATAATATTGAACAAACTGCAATATTTGCGTCTAATAAAATACAACCGTGGATTTTTGCTGAAAAATTAAATCAAATAGCACGTTCTTGGGGCAGACCGTTTCTTTGTGTTGAAAGAAACAAAGAAGGTGGTCAAGTTATTGATGCACTATTAAATGTTCATAATTATGATAATCTTGTAACTTTCTCTATGAAAAATGATAAGCGTAATGTTTATCAAAGTCCAGGTATTTTCTGTCATCAAAATTCTAAATACACAGGCATTCAAAATATGAAGTATTTTATTGAAACTAAGCAAAGTGTAAAGATTTATGATATAAAGACAGTAAGGGAATTTGAAACATTTATTCGTAAAATTAATAAAACTTGGGGTGCTAAAAAAGGGTTTAATGATGATCGTATAATGGCACTTGTTTGGGCATTAGTATTATTAGAAAAAGATATTGCAGAAAAATATCTTGATATTATAGAGTACGATGAGGCAGGTAAACCTTCAGTAATTCTTGATCCAAATCAACACTTGGCAAACTTAAATTTTCATAATTTATTAAATGATAACAAACCTATTCGTAACATTGGAGGTAATAAAGATTTTTCAATATTCTTTAATTATGAAGAAAAAACTAAAGTAAATTTACCAGAAAAATACGCTAGTATGCTTTATGAGCCTACATGGGAATTCTTATAATAAATAGATATAATGTCTAATTCTCGTCCAGTCGTACCCAATCTAACCTGCCCCGTTCCAAAAGACGATCCCGCAGGATATTTCACTACACAACAAAGTCAGTTGAATGTAACAAGAAAAGATAAGTTTTTATTAATAATTGATATTCCTACTATCTTAAAACCACTTCTTCAAAAAGAAGATCGTTTTTGTCGTGGCGGAAATTTAGAAAGACTTCAAATGAGCATTTGGGGATTTATTGTTCCTCAAATTTCAATTAATAAATTAGACATATCTTATGGAGGTCAAATTGCAAAATTTTCTGGTCTTAGTCGTCCAGCATATGATGCAGTGGCTATTAATTTTACAGTAGATAATCGTTTTGATAATTATTACATTCTTTATAAATGGTTAGATATTCAAAATAACGATACTAAAGGTTATTTTGATGCGGATAATCTAAGACCTTGTGCAACAGGAAAAGGAAGTGATTACAAAACTACTGTTACTGTTATGGCATTAGATGAATATGAAAAACCTACTGCAAAGTGGGATTATTTTGGTGCATTTCCAACAATCTTAGGAGCTATTAATGCATCTTATAGAGATGCTGCTGAATTAGAATCTACATTCTCTTTTGAATTTTCTCAGTTAAAAATGTCATTACTTTAAAAGATTTGATTGATAAGTAAGATTTTTTTAAAATTTTATAAGTAATAACATAATGGCTACTAAACTAAATACACTCCTAGAAAGTCCCGGCATTTCCATTAACGAAAGAGATTTATCCCAAATAACAGTTAACGCTATCGGGACAAATGTTTTTGTTCCTGGTTTCATGCCACAAGGTCCATCAGACGAACCTACACCAATATCAACTATTAGTGAGTTTGAAGAAATTTTCGGTCTTCCAACAACACCAGCAGAAAGATATTCACATAATGCTATTAAGCAACTTTTAACAACAAGCAATGCAAACGTTACCTTTACTCGTATGCCTTACGGTTCTGGTGCTGGTTATGGTTATGCAGAAACTTATAATGCTCTTGTTTTTCCTGTTGTAGGTCTTTCCGCAAAAGAAATTACGCCTTGTAATTTCTTCCAAAACTTACCACTTTCAACAATTCAAAGTGATTATCCTTGGCTTATCGAACAATATATTAACCAAGATCAATGCTATGGTTCATTAAACTTTGGTTGTCCTCTTGCGTCTCAAACTGAAACGTTTAATTATGTTTATATTCATAATACTCCTGCTGAATACAATACTGTTTTAAAGAGTATTAAATTTGTTGCAAATACAAATGCAGATACAAATGCAGTTAAGATTTTCCAATTACGTCCAACTGTATCTGGTAATGTAACAACATTTTCAGCAATTAATACATTTACATTATCTGCCACACCTTTAAGCGGTCAGATTTCAAGAACCGCAAGAACAAACAGCGGCGAAAGCATCTTTACTGTATCTCTTACAAATTCTAGTACTCCTGGGTTTACTGCTTTACCAATAACACAAGGTTTCCTTTCAGGAACTACACTTTCAGGTATTTATGTTGCACGTAATGATGTATTTGCTACATATTCTACTGCTTCAGTCTTGAAATTCTTTTATGCATCTCCTGATGTTGCAAATACATATAGCACAGGTTTATCAACTATTAGTTCAACTTATATTGCGCCAAATTCTGCATTAAATAATGCAAATCAAGATTTCCTTATTCAGTTTTGTGGAACTCCTGTAGATGCGGGTCTTACTTGCCAAGCCATTACAGCAATGGGTCTTGAAGTTCCTGAGCAATACAAGTATAAATTCTCTACTCCTTTAGGTGATGCACAACTTAACGATTGTAACTTCTATGCTATTGGTGATCCTATTTCTAAATCACTTAATGCAACAGAGTATCAACTTCTTCAAAACTCTCAGTTCAACTGGAAATGTGGTTTTGGAATCAACGGTAATCCCGCTCTTAACATTCTTGGAAATGATGTTCGTGGTGGTATTATAGTAATTAATAAAATTAAAAGCGCACAGCTTGAAGATTTCTCTGGTTATTATCTTGCTCTTAACGATAACTTAAACGTTAACCCTGCTACAAACTTTGATGATATTACTGGTGTTTCTGGTTATTATAATGAGGTTTGTCCTGGTGTTTCCGGTTCATGGGTAGATGTTCCAAATGAAAGACTTAACTTTAAAGTTTCTTCAACATTTGATGAAAATGTACAATCTATTACTGAACTTGTTCACCAAAACGTAGGTGTAGAATTTGGAAATGCCTCATATAATGATTCTTTAATTTTGAGTCTTTTCAAAGTTCGTCCTGCTCGTCTCACAGAGACAATTAATAAACTTGATCAAATTCGTCTTGAACAATTTGTTGGTTCTCTTAACTCAAGTCGTATGGTTGCAGATGACTTCGGTGGTCCAGATCGCTCATTCTTCCTTGAGAAAACTGTTAATAACGGTTCTTCTTATCTTGAAGTTTATATCAACCCGTATCTTTCACAGAATAACTGCTGGTCAAATGAACAAACAGGTCTTCCACGTAAAACAGTTCGTATGTTCCGTGAGAAAACCGCAGAAATGTTCTCCGATTTTGATGCACAATTTGCACTCAAAAAATTTGCTGATAAACTTTATGGTACAGGTTCTTATACACCAGAATGTACTGATGCTGTATATAATCTTTGCCTTAAGAAAGATATTGGTAATCTTCCTGCAAAACTTGAAAGAATTCTTCGCCAAGTAGAAAACCCTGTAGACTTCCCAATTGATATTACAATTGATAATGGTCTTTCAACAATTTGGGCAACTAAAGCAGCAGTAGAAACTGATTCTTGCATCACTGATCCAAGCATTTGCTACAACTATGACGATACCTACTATGTAAACACTGATTCACTTAGTCCATATGACGGTACAGTTATGAATTCTAATATTCAAGATCATTGGGAAACAATTTATAATATCTTTGACTCGTTTGCAAGATATACAAGAAAATATGCAGGTGGAGTTCCGAATGTTCACATTCAAGATCCTCTTCGTCAAATCTTTGTAAATGGTAAAGATTTCAAAATAGTAACTCGTCAAAAAGGTCTTTATATTGATCCTAAGACAAATCAACCAACTGAGCAATATGCAACATTTGGTCGTAACATCTACTCTTACCTTCGTAACCTTTATCAAGGTATTAATTCTTCATACAGCATCTCTTATGCAAACTGGATTAAGTCTTTTGATTCTACATCAGACTCTTTCACATGGTTCGGTCCTTCCGCATATGAAGCTGCTCTTTATGCAAGAAATACAGCTACTCAATATCCATGGACAAGTCCTCTTGGAGTTTCTAACGGATTGCTTGCAAACATAAACGACTTAGGTATTAATCCTAATCAACGTGAACGTGATCTTTTATCTCGTATCGGATTAAACCCAATCGTAAGATTCCCAGAAGGAAATCTTAACTGGAACTCTACAACTCTTCTTAAAGAAAGTTCCGCATTGAAAGAAATTTCAGTTCGTCGTGGAGCATTATGGCTTGCTAAGAGCATTCAGGCAAACCTCTTACAGTTTATTGGTCAACCGAATACTGTTGCAACAAGAGGAAGAGTCAGCAGTGTTCTTCGTCCAATTCTTGAGTTTATGAAAGATAACAGCGGTGTCTATGATTACTTGATTGTTTGTGATGATAGAAATAATACTCCAACATCTATTGATCAAGGAGTGCTTAATGTTGCAGTTTATATTAAACCTACTAGACCGGTTAAATTTATTCTTGTGGATCTTGTAATTACAGGAACAGGAGTTGACTTTAACGAATTGATATAATATAAATAATCTAATAAAAAGGAAAAGCTTGACTTTTCCTTTTTATTGAGTATGATTATAATTAACTAATATGTTAAACAAACAAGAAATCATAGATTATATAAAAAATAATTTATTGATAAATGATACTTTAAATTCTGCTAAAGTGCGATGGTTAGATGAAAAATCTATAGAATATATATCTATAATGAATCGAACATGTTATTTAGATATTAGCTGTAAATTTACAGAAAGATTATTTCATATATTACATAATATAGAAGATATTCCTAAATGTAAGTGCGGAAAACTTCTTAAATTTAAATCAATAAATGTAGGATATATAAAAACCTGCTCGTCTCATACATGCATGAGAGATGGTAAAGAGTGGAATAGTTGCTCAGAAACAAAAAAGATAGAAAATCTTAAACAATTAGAAACGTTTAAAGAATATGTTAGACAAAAAATAAACTATAATGACGAATTAGATATTATAGTTTATATCAAGAAAGTTTTAAAAACTACTGAAAACGGTAAAAAATCTAAATTATTATCTAATATAGATTATCGAATAAATAAAAGAGAATTATCTTTAATTCTCTTTTTAACAAAAGATTTAATACCTTACACTTTAGATGATATTGTAAAGTTTTCAGATTTTAATTTTTCCGAAAGATTTTATATATTATATAACAGAATAAAAGAAATACCTAAATGTTCATGTTATAAAAATAAAAAATATATATCTTTTATTAATGGATATGCAAATGCGTGCTCTAATAAATGTCGTATAATAGATAACACTAATTTTATTTTTGAATCTATAAAAGAACAAGGATTTAAAATATTAAACACTGAAGAAATATATAATATTAAAGATAAAGAAATAACTGTACAGTGTTTAAAATGTGGGAAAATCTCTGAAAGAGAAATGTTTAATGCTCGTTGGAAACATGTATACTGTTCTGGCTGTTATGGTGATATAGGAATTTCTAGAGAAGAAACGGAAGTATACGAGTATATCCAAACATTATCTAATAATATTCAGCAATCATATTATATAAATAGTAGTAAAAAAGAAATAGATATTTTTGATAGTTCTATTAATTTAGGAATTGAATATAACGGAGTTTATTGGCATTCAACAAATGATTTATCAGATCTCAAGGAATTTAAAATTAAACATCTACAAAAAACAGAAGAATGTATTCAAAATAATATAAAACTTTTTCATATTTTTTCAAATGAATGGTGTAATAAAATAACACAAGATATATGGAAATCTATGCTGAATAATGCTTATAAATTAAATAAAACAATATTTGCTAGAAAATGTTTTTTGAAACCTATTACAAAAAAGGAATGCGATTTATTTTTAAATGAAAATCATTTACAAGGAGAGGATAAATCGTCTATTCGTTATGGGTTATTGTATGAAAATAATATAGTTGCCGTTATGACATTTTGTAAATCTCGATTTGATAAAAATTACGATTATGAATTAAGTCGCTATTGTAATAAAAAATATGTAAATGTAGTAGGTGGTGCAGGTAAATTATTAAAACATTTTATACAAAAAGATAAACCTAAAAATATAGTAACATATGCTAATCGAAGATATTCAGAAGGAAAATTATACGAAACTCTTAATTTTAAAAAAATAGGAAATACTTCACCTAATTATTTTTACTTTAAAAGTGGGAATATTCTATATTCACGCAATTCATTTCAAAAGCATTTATTAAAAAATAAATTAAATTTATATGATGAAAATAAAACAGAATTCGAAAATATGTTTATAAATGGTTATAAAGTTATTTTTGATTGCGGTAATATTAAATATGATTTGAAACTAACTTGAAAACCTACACTCTTTTATCGGATGTTTTTTTTCTCTTTCCATTTTTCAAATCTTTTATAATAATCAGTTAATAACACTGCATTATTAACAAGTTCTTTTGTTACTAAATAATCAGAACCCACTTTTTTAAGAATTGGATCTTTATCATATTGAACTAGTTTTGGTGTTACAGGTATTTCTAATAAAATATCATTAATATGAGGTTTTTTACAAACACAACTAGATAATAACAAACAACAAATAGTGATAATTTTTCGCATGTTCATAATCTTATTTATAAATATGTTCATGAATAACGATAATAATGATGAATATGATGATGTTTTAAACGCATTAGCAGTTAGTAATATTCTTTCACAAATCCAACCAGAAAAAGAAATTATTAAGAAAGAATATGATGAAATGGATGAGCTTACTAAAACATTAAAAGATTTAGATGATCTTATTAAAACAAATTCTGCTGTATTAGAAGAAGCAAAACGTCTTGTGGAAACTACAGGAGATGCTGAATATCTTGAAGCATACTCTAATATTGGCAAAGCTCAAAGTGAAGCACTTAAAAATAAAGTTAAAATATTAACTGAGAAAGAAAAGAATAAAATTACAGAAAAAACAAAAACCAGAGAAATTGATATTAAAGAAAAACTTGCAGATTTTACTATTAATAAAAATAACCCTGAAACTCTTCCAGCAGGAACAACATTAAATCAAACAAACGTTATTATGAGCGGTAGCCGTGAAGAAATGTTTGATATGATTATGAAGATGAAAGAAAAGGAACTGAATATTATAGAAGCAAATAAAGTTTAAATTTTCCATATATAAGCTTTTGTTCCACAATCCCAAATTCTTCCATATCCTAACTCAGTCATAATTTCTTTTTCAGTTTTAGAAAGGTCTACATTTGGATATTTTCTCTTTATTTTTTCTTTGGTGAAATTAGAACGATGTTTACGATCTAATGGATTTTTCTTTGGAAAATAGTAGTAACGTGGTTCAGAATCATGTGAATAGTGGAATCCTAACATTTCATATAAATTTCCTACACTAATTCTTTTATCAGCATATGATATAATACTTTTTGGATAGTATGTTTTTATGAAATAATTTAATAACTTACTAGCTCCTCCAACTATATTATAATTCTGTTTACTGCAAAAACGTATAAGTTCCCACTCTACAGATTTGTTATATCTAGGAACACCAAATGTCATAAGACTTACTAATTCGTTGTTATAAAACAAACCTAATTTTATTTTCGATTGATCTTCTCCTTGAATGTGATTATCATTTAAAAATTTATTTTTATCATCAACTTTTACTTCTTTTATATCACATTTACGTGCATATATTTTGTTATTTGAAATTTTTAATTTTTGAGAGATGATAGATTGTACGATATCCATTTTATATATCAATTCATCCTCAAAAAAATGTAATAACTGAATGTCTTGAACTTTACAAGATTCTGTCTTTTTTAAATGATAATCATATTCTTTTAGCATTTCTTCAGAATGCCAATAATTCCCGTTACATTCTATGCCTATTTTTTTATCTGGTATTAATATATCTATTTCTTTTCCATTTAAAATTTTTCGGTCATTTCTAATATAATATATTTTATGTTCTTCTAAAAACTTTTCTAGTATTTTATGAGTTTTTGATGCAGAACATTTAGGACATGAATGTCCTATATTACAATGAGAATATGCAATTCGTTCAAAAGAACAATTACATTCTTTACATTTTATTTTTATATAATCGTGACTATGAAAACTATCAGGTATTTCACTGTAATCAAAAACGTCGCCGTGTTTTTTTATAGATAATGTTACAAACTCACTCTTAGAGTTCTTAACAAGTTCTTTATGTAAAGACCTCGCACAAAGAGGGCATCCTCTTTTACTCTTTTTTACATTTGATGGTGTTATGTAAAAATATTCGTCGTGTATTTTACATTTTACCTTTCCTTTAATTTTATCACTTACATATTGGAATTCATAAAAATCTAAATTATTCTTTTGCCAATCATTTATACTCTCTAGAAATTGATCTTTTGTATGAATAAATCTTTTTTTAGTAGCTGTATTTTTACAATTTTTACACCCCTGACCGCTTAAATGAGCACTTGCTCTTTGTTCAAATATTCCGTGAAGCGGACATATTACAGTAACGATTTCTCTTGTTGATTTAAAAAATGTTTCTGAATAATCATACTTATCATCGTGTATTTGTTTGCATTTTTCTAAAAACTGATTTTGTGATAAAGATTTGCCTGCCATTACAATACTTACACCGAAAAAGTGATCAATACAAGTAAAAAAATCCCGCTAGTTTCCTAGCGGGATTTGATTTTTATCAGCCTTAGATATTAGCTAAGGTAGTTGAAGTTGATTGGGTTAGGTGATACTACGCTAAGTGCAGGAGAACCACAAGTTTGTGTCAAGTGACCAGTGTTAAGATCGCGTGCGATAATTAAGTGGTAGAAGTTACCAGAACCGAAAAGGTTATCAATAACACCGTAACGAGTCATCATACCAACATTAGGAGTGAAGGTGTGAGGAGAAATGGTGCGCTGCACTAATACGGGAATATAAGGGCAATATACGATACCAGTGTCCCAGAATTCAGAACCTTTATAACCAAGAAGAGCATACTCAACTGGCTCAGAACGAACACCTGCGAGATATTGTGCCTCTGTGCGAGTATCACGATAGATGTTGAACTGACCTGCAAGAGTACCTACGCGAGCAACACCATTTGGGTGAGCTTGAATTGCGGATGCAATTTCAAATACGCGGAACTCAGGAAGGAGTTGAAGAATTGTGCAAACTTTTGGAGTTGCGATAATGAAGTTAGCAGGACCACGACGGTTACGAATTGCGATACGGTTAGCTTCTACAACGATTTTTGCATAGAAGTCAACACCACGCTCTGCGAACCAGCGACCATCTGCGAGTTGTGGTTTCCATACTGAATAACCATTGCCGAAACCTGCGTTAAGAGCAACTTGAATCATACGGATTACCATTTCACGGTCGATTTCTGCTTGAATTTCATATGACATTGCATTGGTCATTTCTGAGTCAATATCAATACCATTCATGTTCATAAGATCTTGTTCAAGTTCCATGCTCCATGATGTTCCAAGACGACGAGTACCAGCTTCAACAGCTTGTTTCTCAATCTTAAGAGACATTGTAGGAATGTTGCTAGATGCTTCAAAGTGAGCAAGAAGTTGAGCAACGCCCATATCTTGAGGAGTGAAGTCAAAGCAAGAGTTTGCAGAGAGAGGACCATTAGGATTATGAATACCAAGACCAGAAAGACCTTGTGCAGTGATACCAGTGTGAGCAGTGTATAGTTTTTGATAACCTGCTTCATCTGTGTTAGCACCAGTCCATACGCCCGGACCTTGTGGGAAGGTTTTTCCTGTATTAGTACAATCTCTATCATTATATGGTGAACATGAAAGAGCATCTTGGTCATAGAAATAACGAAGAGCAAAAGCAAGACCAACAGGACCGCTCATTGGTTGAACACCAACGATTTCATGAGTGATAAGCTCAGGGAAAGTACGACGAATCATAGGAATGAGAGTCTTTGGAAGACGCGCATCGCCAGGAGCATACCAATCAGTGTTACCACCAGTACCAGGACCAGTGTTACCATATTGACCATAAGCTGCAGGAGCATTACCTTGATCAGTACCACCACCGTATACGGACGAACCTGCAACTCCGCCTGCGCCGAATGAACCACCTGCGATCATTCCTGTTTCTTGAATAAGAGAACGAGGCATATGACCGTTTTGACGAAGCCAAGTTTCTTGGTTTTCGCACATAAGCGCGGTTGCCATTCTTTTTTGGTATCCTTCGATTGGTCTGGTTTGATTATCAGTAAAATCTAAAATTTTACTCCATTTTGAGATTAATGCTCTTCCTCTTTCTTTTGAAATAAGAGAGGGAGCCGAGTCAACGTAGTTTGAAGCTAGTGATTGCATATATTTTTATTTATTTGTTTTTGATTATTTTCTGAAATTTAAGCCACTTAAATACAAATCTTCCATTGGGTTCTGCGGATTAGACTGATTTATTGTCTTATATTCTGATTCTTTGATGATTTCATCGGCTACCCTGTTCCGATCAACGATAAATGTTTTCTTTTCATTAATAAGTGCGGCCTTTCTAGCTTTATGCTCTTGACGACCATACATATCAATAACGTAGTCAAAATTCTCTTTAATAAAATCTGCTGTTTTACCTTCTAGGCGAGAGCGAACAAAACGTGCTGCTCCAATAGGAAGATTTGATGTTTTTTCAGCAAGAACCTTTTTACTTTCAGCAACTATTTTTGCTTTCTTAAGTTCAACGTTCTCCTTGAGAAGAGTGTCCATTTGACGCTTACCATCTACAAGAGCTTCTTTTATATTACCTTTAATATATTTCTCATCAATACCAAGAATCTTGCGAGCTTCTCCAATTGCTTTAAGAGCATATTGGTTTCTAGCAGCTTCTTCAATTTCTTGTTTAGGAAGATTTTTATCAATATATAAATCAAGGAATTCGTCAACGCTTTCTACAAGACTATCACGATGACCAATTGCTGTTTCTGCAATAATTTTCTTGTAACCTTCATGTACTGTAATAAGTTTACTGTCATAATCTTCCATGATTGCATTTACAACCATTTTGATTTTATTTGTATGATCAGCATCAATTGATGCAATTGCTTTTTCAGAAACAACTTTGAATTTTTGGTATTGTGTCTTAACGGCACTTTCTACTTCTAATTCAACTCGCTCCTGAACCTTTGCATTTACTTTTTCTTCGATTAAAGAAGAAATTGCTTTCAAAGTGTCCTCGGAAAGAATTTCCTTGTCCACGGATTCGAAAATAGATTTAAGTTCTGTTAGCATATAATAATTACTTATAATAATATATTTTTTTTCTGCATTTTACACTGTTTATTTTGAAAAAGAGGCTTTAACTTTTTGAAATTCTTTAGATAATGAATTATTAACTTTCATTTTTATAATGTCTCTTAACTCATTATCAGCCTTGGCACGATTTTCAGTTCCTAAATGATATAGCATTTTTGCTATTTTTGATTGTACTTCACGTTTCATATGTAAACATATTTACATTTTTATTTAAAAATTTGATTTTCTCTCTTTTTTGCAGTAAGATATATTCTATGGCAAACTTAAAACTAACTAAATTTGGACATGAATATTGCAACCCTTGTAAAGTGATGAAACCTATTCTCACTGAAATTGTAAATCAGTTTGGTGACAAACTTCAATTTGAAGATGTTGATACATATAACTCTGATCCAAAAGTTCTAATAGATGCGGGAATTCGTGCAGTTCCGACTCTTATTCTCTCAAAAGACGGAAATGAAATTTGGCGACATATTGGACTAACTAACAAAGAAGTTATAGAAACAAAGATTAACGAAAATCTATAAAAAAAAGAGGCAGATTATTTCTGCCTCTTTTTTTTCTTTAATTTTTTCTCCATTTTTGGCAGTTCATTATAATAATCTGGAAATTCTTTTAAATGGTCTTTTACTATTTGTAAAGTTTCTTCTGGTGATTTATGATGTTCTTTTTCAGTTTTATATCCTTCTTTTGTGGATTTTTTACCAAATTTATTTACTAAGATTTTATATAATTTATCGAATTTATTAGTCATACATCATAACCATGGTCTTCTATAATTTCATTGGATAAATCACGAATTTTATCTGCGCATCTTTCTATTTTCTTTCTAAAACTTTTATACATTGATTCTTTTGCAAGATCATCTAAATCAGATACTACCGAAAGAATTTCTCTAGCAGTTTCTACATGTTTTTCAGCTATGTCATTATCGTCTTCGTACTCTTCCTCATCTTCTTCTTCCTCATCTTCTTCTTCTTCGCGTGTACCTACAAACGCATTAACGGGTGAAAGAGGCAGTGCTTGTCTGATTACTCCTAAAATAGATGGAGTTAACATATTTTCATAAATTGTTTCTAAGTCTTGTTTCATTATAGTGCGTGTAGGAATTTTTCAAGAGATTCACGAATATAATCGTTAATCGCATTTCTATGTTTTGATGGATATTTAGCTAATTTCTTTTCTAATGTGATATATACTTCTGCAACACGACCATCATCAGAAATAATATATTCTTTATTTTCAAGAATACCGTTTACAAATGCAGTTGCAACAGAAGGATCAAAAACGTTGTCAACAAGAAGAACGATTGGACTCTTAACAATATTAAAGCCGTCCGTGCTTTCAGAAATTTGACCAAGGCATTTTGTTGATTTTCCAAATTTAACACCGTCATGAACAAGTGATTCAAGAATTTTACCAGATGGAGTGCTAAGAATTAAAGATTTACCCATATAAAAATCAGGATCACTCTTATCTCTTTCAAGACTAACAATCTTATCTGCTAATTTACCAAGATCAACATCAGGGTTAGATGAGTGGTTTAATTCGCCACCACCACGGTTTTGCTGTACATATTCTTTAATGTATGTATCAACAGCAGGAACCATTTCTTCTTCCATATATTTACGACGATTCTTGTTTCCACGATTCATCATAACGTACTGACCGCGTATATAAATTCTTTTTTCGTTGTCTCTATTAGTTTGTTCTGATAGAAATTCCAAATCGTAATTTGGGTTCTCAACAATCAGTTTTCTGGATATAATCATATACCTATTTATAAGATTTAATAAAATTTGCCATAAATTGAATCATTTGGAGAGTCAAAATCTTCTTTTGCTTCTTCATCAGCAGTTGTAGGTGTTTGATCCTCTACAATAATAGGATTATCAATAGAACTTTCGATTTTTCCATAGTCTCCAGAATCCACAGGACCACCAAGGAATTTTTCTTGCGGTGCTCCAGGTTCGTAAGAGTTATCAAATCTCTTAGCAGTTATCTTCCAAACAAAGTGACCACCCATAAAATCAGCAGGATTAATTGCATCGTGTTTTTCTGTAATTTCAAAAACTATTGGAGATTGTTCAAGTGGACGATCACAAGCAGAATCATCAATAAGAAATAAATCTCCTGCAAGAGGAATAACTTCTCCCCAAACTTCACGAAAATTTTGAATTGGAATATAAATGACAATATCAAGATCACTCATAACACCAAATTTTGTTAAAAATGTAGTATAACTTTGAAAATCTATCACAGCTTTCAGTTTTCTTGGACCACGATAACGAGCAGTTGGATTTTCACCATATATTTCGTTCTGATCATTTAAATTATATCCTGTGCTCCAATAAGAAATAGGCATTCCGTAGTTAGATGCATAGTTTGCAACCATTCCACGATAATTACTTTTTACATTAGATATTGTGTTATCACATTTTGACACATAAGGATTCTCATTTGTAGGAATTCCTGTATTACCTAAATCAGTTATTCTGCTTTGGGTTGAATTAAAAGTTGTAGTTTTCTTTAGTGGATTAAAAACGAATGGAACATTATACGCCATGTTATTATTTACATAAATAGAATGAATGGAAGATTATAATTACAATTTTGAGAAAAGAAACTTACTTTTACATTTCATTTCCGCATTTGACGGAGTAAAAATTAAAAGATTTGATGGTTCTAAATTCGCAAAAGAAGTTATAAAGGTTCCTTTTGTTTTTGCACCAAAGAGTCATATATTGTATGATATTATTGGTGTTACAGATTCTATTCGTCTTCCAATTATGGCAGCAGAAATAAAATCAGAAAATCGTGATAACGAACGAGTTAAAAATAAAATTGATAAAATAGTTTATAAAAATAACAATGGTTCATTTGTCT
>Ga0315905_10000602_pt1 | contig 38885 bp, 33 predicted proteins | sample LakEriMetagenome_5_FD_203522 | JGI IMG/M metagenome (GOLD analysis project Ga0315905, IMG submission 203522) | Freshwater fungal communities from buoy surface, Lake Erie, Ohio, United States - Buoy 4 MA121 | ecosystem: Environmental > Aquatic > Freshwater > Lake | place: USA: Lake Erie, Ohio...
GCGCGGCGCGCTCGCCCGTCGGGCGGAGCCCGCCGAAGGGCGCGGGGCGCGCCTCGCTGATTCCGCTTTCGGCAAACGGGCGCGCGCGCTTCTTGAATCCCGCAACGCCGCCCGCGGCGGGCTCGCCATCGCCGCGCTGCTTGGCCTTTGGCTCGGCTATTCGCCGCCGGCTCCGGTCCCTGCGCCGGAGCCCTCCTTCGGCGAGCCGGCCTCCGCCTGGCTCGACATCGTGAAGCCGTTCCAGCTTTACGAAGTCGCCTCCGTCGAGTTCGAGGACTCCTGGGGCGTCTACGAGGCGCAGCACAATCTGCGCGGGGGCGGCCGGCGCGACACGCTGTCGCTCGGCGCTTTCGACAAGGGCGAATCCTATCTGCGCGTCTCCTTCTATCGGATCGGACGAGAGAGCGCGCCCGAACCCACGATGTGGGTTGAGATGGCGCGCCGCGCGGCGGGCGTGGGCATGGCGATCGACCGCGCTTCGACGCCCACGCTGTTGCAGACGCGCTTCGGCGCTTTCGAGACAAGCGACCTCACCATGTCGGGGCCCGCAGGCGTGCGCCTGTGCATCGGCTTCCGCCTGTCGGAATCCTCGCCGCGTTTCCGCATTTCCGGTTTCGCCTGCGGCGAGCAGGGCCGGGCGTTCGACCGCAGCGCGCTCGCCTGCGTCATCGACCGTTTCGATCTCGTGGCGGCCGGAGAGGATTCGCAATTGCGCGCCTTTTTCGCGCGCGCGGAACAGGACCGCCGGCCCGAATGCTTCCCCCGCTCCATGGCGCAAAACGCCAATTGGCTGGCCCCGCAATCGCCTGCGCCGGCGCTGCGCTCGACTGCGCGCGAGCCCGCCCGCCCGCAGGGGCGCGAACGCCCGCGCGGCTGATCCCGCGGCGCGGGGAACCCGACGCCTTCGCCCCGCGTCTCTCCTCACACAGGAGAACGCGCATGGCCCCTTCTCGTCTTTCCTGCATCGCGGCGCTGCTGGCGCCCGTCCTTCTCGCGCCCGCCCTTCTCGCCCTTGCGCCCGCGCAGGCGCAAACGCAGCGTCGCGAGCCGGCGCCGGCGGCGCGCGCCGCCCGCCCTGCGGCTCCCCCGCTCGTCATCCAGCGGCGCAGTTTCCTCGATCCCGGCAAGGTCGTGCCGCGCGGCTCCATGCACAATTACGTCGGCATGGACACATGGCTGCGCGAGCCCGTGTATTGGAACCAGCGCGGCCTGCTCGGGCTCGAAAACCTGCCGCAGCGCTTCGATCCGCCCGGCAGGCCGCAGCCCTTGTTCGAATATTGATCGCGCTGCGGGGGCGGCTTATTCAGCCGCCTGCTTGCGCGCGCGCTCGTTGATGATGCGCCACAGTTTGTGCGGGGTGGCGGGCATCGGCACGTCCTCGACGCCGAGATGACTGAGCGCGTCCACAAGCGCGTTGCCCACCGCCGGCAGCGCGCCCACGCAGCCCGCCTCGCCCGCGCCTTTCACGCCCAGCGGATTTGAGGGCGTGGGGCAGGAATGGCTCTTCACCTCGAAGGAGCTCATGTCGTCGGCGTGCGGCATGGCGTAATCCATGAACGAGGCGGTGAGCAATTCGCCGTTCTCGTCGTATTTGAGGTCTTCAAGCAGCATCTGGCCGATGCCCATGGCGATGCCGCCGTGGATCTGGCCCTTGAGCAGCAGCGGGTTCATCACCACGCCCACGTCGTCCACGACGTTGTAGCGCAGGATCTCGACCTTGCCGGTCTCCTCGTCGATCTCCAGCTCGCAGATATGCGTGCCGGAGGGATAGTTCGCCTTGCGCTGATGATAGACGGCGCTGGCGTTGAGGCCGGGCTCCATGTCCTTGGGCAGTTTGTTGGGATTGGCGGCGAGCAGCGCCACCTCGCGCATGGTCATCGTCGCATTGCTCTTGCGGTTGATGAACACGCCATCCTTGAAGTCCACCTCGTCGACGCCCATCGCATAGGCGGCGATCCTGCGCGCCTTGTCCAAGATCTTGTTGGTGGCCATCAGCATGGCGCCGCCGCCGATCGAGGAGGTGCGCGAGCCGCCCGTGCCTTCGCCGAAGAAGATCACGTCCGTGTCGCCCTGTTCGTAATGCACGTCCTTGGGATCAAGGCCGAGCGTGTCGCAGACGAGCTGTTTGAAAATCGTCTCGTGGCCCTGTCCATGGCTCACTGCGCCCGACAGGATCGTCACGCCGCCGCCGCGGTCGAAGCGGATCTCCGCGCCCTCATAGCCAGCGGCGCCGGCTTTCTCGATTGAGTTGGAAATGCCGATGCCACGCAGCTTTCCGCGCTTGCGCGCTTCCGCGCGGCGCTTTTCGAAGCCCTTCCAGTCCGCCATGTCGAGGGCGATGTCCATGCACTTTTCGAACTCGCCGGAGTCATAGGTGAAGGAGAGCGCCGTCTTATAGGGCAGGGCGCTGGGCGGGATCATGTTCTTGCGCCGCAGCTCCACCGGATCGAAGCCGAGCCGGTCGGCGGCGATGTCGATAATGCGCTCGATCACATAGGCGGCCTCGGGGCGTCCGTTGCCGCGATAGGGGCGCATCCAGTGCGTGTTGGTGAAGGCCGCCGTCACGTCCACGTGGATGGCGGGCGTCGTATAGACGCCGGCGAGCGTGCCCAGATTGCTGACCGGGCCGCCGTCGGAGCCCGGCTGCACATAGGCGCCGAGATTGGCGAGCGTCTTGATGCGCAGGGCGAGGAACTTGCCGTTCTTGTCGAGGGCGAGCTCCGCATCGGTCACGTTGTCGCGTCCGGCCGCGTCGGCGAGGAAGGCTTCCGTGCGCGTGGACGTCCATTTCACCGGGCGGCCGATGATCTTCGAGGCGAGCAGCACAAGGCCCACTTCGTTGTACACGCCCGACTTCATGCCGAAACTGCCGCCGATGTCGCCAGCCACCACGCGCAGCTTGCTTTCAGGAACGCCCAGCGTTTCGGCGAGCTTCTCGCGGAAATCGAGCGCGCGCTGCAGGGTCGTGTAGATCGTGTAGCGGTCGGACGCTTTGTCATAGACGCCGACCGAGCCGCGCGGCTCCATCGTGGCGGCCATGACGCGGTTGATGACGAAGCGATGCTTCACCACATGGGGCGCGCTGGCGATGGCGGCGTCGGTGGCGGCCTTGTCGCCTTCCAGATGGACGAAGCAGATGTTGTCGGGATTGGCGTCGTGCACGGCGGGCGCGCCGGGCTTGAGCGCTTCCTCGGCGGTGAAGACGGCGGGCGCGACCTCGTAGTCGACGTCGATCAGCTCCAGCGCGTCGAGCGCCTGTTCGCGCGTCTCGGCGACGACGAAGGCGACGAAATCGCCCACCCAGCGCACGCGGTCGCCGGTGAGGCCCGGCAGATGGGGCGCGAAGATGGGTGAGCCGTCGCGCTTCTTCTTGCCGGTGGGCAGGGGCAGCGAGCCGTAGCCTGACGCCGCCCAGTCCTTGTGGGTGAGCACGGCGAGCACGCCGGGGGCGGCCTGCGCGCGGGCGACGTCGATCTTCAGGATTTTCGCATGGGCGTGTTTGGAGCGCAGGACGACGCCATAGGCCATGCCGGGCAGGGCGAGGTCGTCCACATAGCGCCCGCCGCCCTGGATGAGCCTGGGGTCCTCGAAGCGGGACACCGGTTGGCCGAGCGCATATTCACCCATCGTTTTCTCCCCTGATCGGCTGCGGGCGTGGCGCCTCGCGATTGAGGCCCCATATCATGGCAAGCGCCGCGTTTCGACAAGCCCCGTCCGGCCGGCGGGGGAGGCGGGCGGCCAAGACCGGGGATTGCGGGATGTTCGAGGGCGTCAAAAGCTTCATCGCCGAGCTTGTCGGCGCGCCGCGCGGGGGCGGGTTCGACGAGGCGGACTACAGGATGGCGGCCGCGGCCGTGCTCGTGCACGTGGCCGACGCGGACGGGGTGATCGACGAGCGCGAGCGCGCCCGCCTGCGCGCCTTGCTGGCGGACCGTTTCGCCATGCAGGCCGAGGAGGCCCGGCGGATGACGGCGCAGGCCGAGCGCAGCGAGGCGGAGGCGGTGGACCTCGCCGGCTTCATCGCCGTGCTCAAGCGCGCGCTGGACGAGAACGGCCGGCTCAAGATCGTGGAGATGGCCTGGGAGCTCGCTTACGCCGACGGCGCCCCGCTTGAGGTTGAGGATTCCGTCGTCGCCCGCGTCGCTGAGATGCTCGACGTCGGCGAAGCGGAGGTGAGCGTGTTGCGACGGGCGAGCGCGCCCGGCCTGCGCGGGGCGGGCCGCGCATGAGCCGCAGACTCGTCCTCGTCACCGGCGCCTCGCTTGGAATCGGCGCCGAACTCGCCCGCGTCTTCGCGCGCAAGGGCCACGACCTCGCGCTGGCCGCGCGCAGCCGCGACCGGCTGGAGGCGCTCGCCGACGAAATCGCTGCGACCGGCGCCCCGCGTCCGCTGGTGTTCGAGGCGGACCTCGCCCGACCCGGCGCCGCCGACGCGCTCGCCGAAGGCCTCGCCCGGGCGGATGCGCAGGTCGAGATTCTCGTCAACAACGCAGGCTTCGGCCTCATCGGCCCCGTCGTCGCGCTCGACCGCGCCGAACAGGTGGAGATGATCGACCTCAACGTGCGCGCGCTCGCGGATCTCACCCTCGCCTTCCTGCCGCAGGTGCGCGCGGCGCGCGGGCGCATCCTCAACGTCGCCTCCATCGCCTCCTTCCTGCCGGGGCCGGGCATGGCGGTCTATTACGCCACCAAGGCCTTCGTGCTCTCCTTCAGCGAGGCGCTCTCGCATGAGCTGCGCGCCGACGGCGTGCGGGTGACGGCGCTGTGCCCCGGCCCCACCGCCAGCGGCTTCTTCACCCGCGCCGGCGGCCATATCAAATACGCTGACACGCTGCCCGGCCTGTCGGCGGCGCAGGTGGCGCAGGCGGGCTATGACGCCCTGATGGCGGGCCGGCGGGTCGTGGTGCCGGGCCTTGGCTTTCGCGCGCTCGCCTCGCTCGCCCGTTTCGCCCCCCGCGCCCTCTCCATGGCGATCGTCGGCGCCATCCAGACAAAACGCGGAAGCGTGTGAGCCGGTCTTGATCCCGCCGCCCGCGAAGGCGATGAATGCTCATGCCTTCGCCGTCTTCGCAGGGCCCCCGGGGTCCGATCCTCGTCGTGCTGCATCAGGAGCATTCCTGCCCCGCCCGGGTGGGCCGGCTGCTGTCGCTCATGGGCCATGCGCTCGACATGCGCCGGCCGCGCTTCGGCGAGGCGCTGCCTGCGAGCCTGCGCGGCTATGCGGGCGCGGTGATTTTCGGCGGGCCGATGAGCGCGAACGATCCGGAGGATTACATTCGCCGCGAGATCGATTTCGCCGGCCTCGCCCTGAAGGAGGACAAGCCTTTCCTCGGAATCTGCCTTGGCGCGCAAATGCTCGCCCGCCAATTGGGCGAGCGCGTGGGCCCGCATGAGCAGGGCGAGGTGGAGATCGGCTATTATCCCGTCACGCCCACAAGCCATGGCGCGCAAATGTGCGAGGAGGCCTTTCCCAGCCATTTCTACCAATGGCATCGCGAGGGCTTCGGCCTGCCGCGCGGGGCGACCCTGCTCGCCAGCGGCGAGACGTTTCCGGTGCAGGCCTATTCCTACGGCAAGGCGGTGGGGCTGCAATTCCACCCGGAGGCGACCTATTCCACCATCTGCCGCTGGACGACGCGCGGCGCGGATCGCATGAACGCGCCCGGCGCGCAGCCGCGCCATCTCCATCTCGAGGCCTGGCACCGCTATGACGGGGCGGTGGAGCGCTGGATCGCGTCTTTCCTGCGCCGCTGGATCGGCGAGGGCGCATCTGCGCGTGAGCCCGTGCGCGCGTCCGCGCAGGTGCGCGCGTCAGCGCCTCAGTCCGCCAGTATCAGCGCCCAGTAAACCTTGTATTTCGTGCCCGGCGCATAGGCCGTGGCGATGCCCATGCGGCGCGCCTCGCGCATCAGCATGTTCGCATTGTGCGGCTTCGAGGCGCGCCAGCCCGAGAAGGCCTCAGCCAGCGTGTAATAGCCCGCGCTCACGTTCTCGGCCGCGGCGCGCATCGTCACGCCCTGTCCGGCGAGGCGCTGGCCGAGCGGAGTGAGCCCATGGGTGACCTGACCGGCGCGGGCCATGGAATCGGCCTGCGCCTGCGCGGCGCGGATGAGCGCAGGGTCCACGACAAGCGGCGCGAGTCCGTTGTTGGCGCGGTAAAGCGAGATCATGTCGCGCGCGGCGTTCGCGTCCACTTTCATGTTCGCCGATGCGAGCGTGTCATAAAAGCTTGGCGCTGCGGGCGCGCGCGTGGGCGGCGCGCCGGCGCAGCCAGCGAGCGCGAGCGCGCCGAGCCCGGCGCACAGAACGGCCGTTGCGCGTCGCGCGCGGATGGCGGGGCGCGAAGGCGCGGTCTGCTGGGGCGATGAGGTCATGAATCGATCCTTGCGACGCCGCAGCGATAATGCGCGGAGGTTGACGATTAATTGCCGATCTTCACCACGACCGGGGCCGCAGGCGGCGGCGACAGGTCGATATGAGCTTCCCGGAAGCGGTGGAAGATGGCGAAGTTGAGATCGCTGCGCACTTTCTGCGATTTCTCGACGTCGCCGATGAAACAGATCAGCTCGAAACGCAGCGTCGCGTCCGCCATGGCGACGAACATCACCTGCGGGGCCGGATGCTCCAGCACGAGCTCCTGCCCCTTCGCGCATTCAAGCAGAAGCGCGCGCACCTGATCGGGCTCGGCCGCCATCGCGACGGCGACGGGGATCTTGATGCGGCCCACCCGGTCGGTGCGCACCCAGTTCTTCACCACGCCGGTGACGAGATTGGAATTGGGCACGATCATCGTCGCGCGGTCGAAGGTTTCGATCTCGGTGGAGCGCACGTTGATGCGCCGCACATAGCCCTGTTCGTCGCCCACCACGACCCAGTCGCCTACGCGGATCGCGCGCTCCCACAGAAGGATCAGGCCCGAGACGAAATTGTTGACGATGGATTGCAGGCCGAAGCCGACGCCGATGGAGAGCGCGCCGGCGACGATGGCGAGCTTGTTGAAGCTCATGCCCACCTGCGCGGAGGCGATGGCGAGGGCGAGGATGAAGCCCGCATAGCCCACGCTCGTGCGGATGGAGTTGCGCAGGCCCACGTCAAGCTGCGTGGTCGGCAGATATTCGCGCTCGAGCCAGGATTGCAGGACGCGCGTCGCGCCCACCGCGAGCGCGAACAAGATCACGGCGACGAGCACCGCCGACAGCGAGATCGTGACGTCGCCGACCTTGAAGCCGAAAAAGGCGGCGCGGAGATTGCCGATCATGTCGTCGGATTCAACGCCCCAGGGCGCAAGCGCGAGCAGTATCGCCACGAGCAGGATCGCGACATTGGCGCCGCCGCGCAGGAGAATGGCGATCTGGCGCAGGGATTCCCGCTTCAGGCCGATGCTGGCGCGCGCGGCGCGCCCGGCCGCCGTCTCCGGCGCGAGCGCCGCGGCGAAGGCGGTGTCGCACACCGCATGCAGCAGATAGGCGCCCGCGATGACGAACGTGGTCCAGACGATCTGGTCGACGAGGAAGTTCGCGAAGGCCACATAGCCCACAAGGCAGGCGGCGGCGATGGCGACGATGGCCGCCCAGGCGCCGTTGCGCCACAGGGCCCACCAGTCGCGGCGCGGCTCCAGCGCAGGCCCCAGTTCCTCGCACGGGTCGGGCTCGCGCTCCTGCGCGCCGAAGCCATAGAGAGCGCGCGCCATGACGCCCGCGACCGCCAGCGCGCCGATGGCGCGCAGCAGGACGGCGAGGGCGACGGAGGCGGCGGTGAGGTCGAGGATCGCGTCGAGTATTTTCATCGCCGACACGATCACGGCGACGGAGACCGCGAGCCGCGCCAGGCGCTCGCAGGTGGCGGTGGAGAGTTTCAGCAGGCGCCAATCCGGCTTGTCGATCGCCAGAAGGCCGCGCGCGAGGGCTGCGGTGATGGCGATGCGGCGCACCGCGTCGAACAGCGCGGCGACGAGCGGATCGAGCCGCGGCGGAAACGCCTCGTAGAAGCGCGCAAGCTCAATCACCGCGAGCGCGGCCGCGATCGGCCCTGCGGCGACGACGACGCTCACCCACACGGCGGCGCCGGCTTTTTGCAGCGGCGTGGGGTCGCGCATGGCGGGCGCGCGCTCAAGCACGCGGCGTGCGCCGACGCGCGCGAAGGCGAGGAGGAGCGCGATGGCGCCGAGGCCCGCGACGAGTCCTGCGAGCGCGGAGCCCTGCAATTTGGCGGACGCGCCCGCCGCCCAATCGCCGGCGAGGGTTGCGAGCGCCTGCGCGCTGCGCGGCAGATCGAGCGCCGCATTGTACCAGAGGCGCGGGCTGAGCACGCTTGCCGCGCGCTGGAACAACGCCTGCCGGAAGAGAGCGCGGCGCCGATTGGCGATTTCCGAGAGCGCCTGATCGGCCTGCACGTCGAGCAGGCGCGCGCGCTTGGTCAGGCCGTCCCATTCGTCGAACGCTTTCTGCGTCTCCGCGCGTTCGGCGGCGGCGGCCGCCGCCGCTTCGCTTGTCGGCTCCACGGGCCGCGGCGACTCACCCGGCCGTTCGGGCTTCGCCGTCTCAGGCTTTCCAAGCTGGTCGAGGCGTTGGCGCGCGGCTTCGCGCCGGGGCTCGAGCCGGCGCAGCACGTCCTCGATCTCGGCGGCGATGGGATCGATCTCGCCGCGCAGCGCCTGCAGCGCAGAGTCGGAGATGTCCTTGCGCTCCAGCGCGCGTTCGATCCGCTCGAGCCCGGCGCGCGCTGCGTCGAGGCGCTGGGATTCCTCGGGCTGCGCGAAGGCGGCGCAAGCGAGGCCGGCCCACAACGCAAGGCCGGTCAGAAGAGATCGAAAGGTGCGCGAACGGCGCATGGGGCGCGACTCCGGGCAGGCGGCGAATCAGTCTCGCAGCATAGCGGAGGCGCAGGCTCGGGGGTCAGGCGGGATCTTCATAATCATGCGCGCGGCCCTGAAAATCGGTCACGCGCCAGCGGTTTTCGCCATAAGGCTCGGCGGCGGAGGCGGCCACGGGCGCCTTGCCGAAGCCCCCCGGCGTATCGAGCACGTAATGGGGCTGGCACAGGCCCGAGAGCCGCCCGCGCAAGGCGGCGACGATCTCGCGCCCGCGCGCAAGGTCCACGCGCAGATGCGCCGTGCCCGGCGCAAGATCCGCATGGTGAAGGTAATAGGGCTTCACCCGGCATTCCACGAAAGCGCGCATCAGATCGCCCAGTACTTCAGGGTCGTCGTTGACGCCTTTCAGCAGCACGGTCTGGCTCACCATCGCCAGGCCCGCATCCACAAGACGCGCGCAGGCCGCGCGCGCCTGCGGCGTCAATTCGCGCGGATGATTGGCGTGCAGCGCCACGTAAACGCTGCGGCCGAAGGCTTTCAGCGCGTCGATCATCTCCGCGTCGATGCGCTCGGGCGCGACGACGGGTACGCGCGTATGCACGCGCATGATCCGCACATGGGCGATGTCGCCGAGCGCGCGCGCCACCTCGCGCAGCCGCCGCGCGGACATGGCGAGCGGATCGCCGCCGGTGAGGATCGTCTCCCAGATGCGCGGGTCGGCGCGCACATAGTCGAGCGCGCGCGCGAGCGCGTCCTGCGAGAGCGCCTCGCCGCCCGGCCCCACGCTTTCGCGGCGAAAGCAGAAACGGCAATAGACCGGGCAGGCGTGCAGCAGTTTCAGGAGCACGCGGTCGGGATAGCGATGGACGATCCCCTCCACCGGCGCATGGACGGCGTCGCCGATCGGGTCCTCGCGTTCATGGGGGCGCGCGTCGAGCTCGCGCAGGTCGGGCACGAACTGGCGGGCGATGGGATCGTTGGGATCGGCGGGGTCGATCAGCCGCGCCATGGCGGGCGTGATCGCCATGGCGTAGCGCGCGGTCACGGCCTCAAGCGCCGCCGCGCGCGCAGGATCGACGAGCCCGGCCTGCGCAAGCTCCGCCGGGGCGCGGATGGGTCTGGACGGTGCGGGATCGTCGCGCATGACGCTGCTTAGGCCGCTGCGCGGCCGCTGGCAAACCGGCCTGCGGGAACGCGGCGGCGCGCGACGGGTTGGTTCAGGCGGGGCCCCCAACCGCATAGGCGCGCAGATGAGCGATTTCGACCCCAAGCGGTGCGCCGATTCCGATGGCCTCGGGGGCGTGCGCATCACGCCAGAGCAGGCGCGACAGGGGCGCGAGGGCCGACCTGTCCTCTATGTGCTGATCGCCGGGCTCGCGCTGACGCTGCTCGCCTGGGTTGGCGTCGAGCATTACCCGCGCAGCGCAAGCCGCACCGCCTCCATTCCCGCGCCCTTGGGGGCGCAGGCGCCCGCCCGGTCTGAAAGCCCGCCGGCGCCCGCCTCGCAGGACAGCGCGCCCGCCTCCAGTGACAGCGCGCGCTGAGGCGTCAGGGATCGGGCGTCCACATGACGCGGGCGACGTCGCCCGCGCCGGTCGCGAGCATGACGACGCGGTCCGCGCCCATGGCGATTCCGCTCGCCTGCGGCATGTGGGCGAGCGCGGCGAGGAAGTCCTCGTCGATCGGGTGGCGTTCGCCATAGAGGCGTTCGCGCGCGTCCATCTGCGCGACGAAGCGACGGCGCTGTTCTTGCGCGTCGGTGAGTTCGCCGAAGGCGTTGGCGATTTCGACGCCGCAGGCGTAAATCTCGAATCGCTCTGCGAGACAGGGGTTTTCCGCAAGCGGGCGCGCCAGCGCCGCCTCGGATGCGGGATATTCGTCGAGCACGCTCATGCGGCCCATGCCAAGGCGCGGCTCCACGCGGTCGCTGAGGATCTTGCTGAACAGGTCGGACCAGGAATCGTCGGCGCTGACGCGCAGGCCGAGGCTTGCGGCCATGGCGGCCAGCGCGTCGCGGTCGTTGGCGCCGTCAGGCCGCAGGGTCGCGGCGAGATCGACGCCCGCATGGCGAACGAACGCCTCGCACACGCCGATGCGTTCGGGCGCGGCGAAGGGATCGCACACGGCGCCGCGATGGCGGAAAACGTCAGCGCCCGCCGCCTGCGCCGCCAGCGCGCACAGGGCGCTCGCGTCCGCGATGAGATCGCGATAGGTCGCGCCGACGCGATACCATTCCAGCATCGTGAATTCGGGCTGGTGCAGGGGGCCGCGCTCGCCGTTGCGGAACACATGGCCCAGCGAAAAAATGCGCGTCTCTCCCGCCGCCAGCAGTTTCTTGCAGGCGAATTCCGGCGAGGCGTGCAGGTGCAGGCGCCGGCGGGCGCCGTCGAGGGCGACGAAATCCGTGGCGAAGGCGGCTATATGGGCCTCATTGCCCGGAGACGCCTGCAGCGCGTTCGGGTCGACCTCAAGGAAGTCTTTGTCTGTAAACCACTTTCTCCAGGCGGCGAAGGTGCGGGCGCGCGCCAGCAGCAGTGGTCTGCGATCCTCGTGGACGCGCCGGTCCCAGAACGGGCTCACCGCCGCCGGCGCGCCGGGCTGGCCGGCCTTCCGGGGGGCGGGCGGGTTCTCAACGTTCGTATGGGGCGGGATACGGCTGGCCATTCGCGCGTGAATCGGTATTGTGCGCCCGAATTCCGCCGGGCGCGCGCAGTCTTGCGCAGGTCATAAGCCGCGCCGCCCCTGCACATCAAGGACAGAACCCGTGAAAGTGATCGCCAGCTCCATCCGCAAGGGCAATATCATCGAGCGCGAGGACGGCCAGCTCTACGTCGTGCTCTCCGCGGAGAGCTTCCATCCCGGCAAGGGCACGCCGACGACGCAGATCGACATGCGCCGCATCTCCGACGGCGTGAAGGTCTCCGACCGCTACAAGACCACCGAACAGGTCGAGCGCGCCTATGTGGAGGACCGCGACTTCGAGTTCCTCTATCAGGACGGCGAAGGCTACCACTTCATGAACCAGGAGACCTTCGATCAGGTGCAGGTCTCCACCGACGTGCTGGGCGACGGCGCGCAATATCTGCAGGAAGGCATGAAAGTCATCCTGAGCGTGTTCAACGGCGTGCCTGTCGCGGTGCAGCTCCCTCAGCGCGTCACCTTCGAAGTGGTGGAGACCGAGCCCGCCATGAAGGGCCAGACGGCGTCCTCCTCCTACAAGCCCGCGACCCTTTCCAACGGCGCGCGCTGCATGGTGCCCCCGCATATCAGCGCCGGCACGCGCATCGTCATCCAGACCGAAGACGGCACCTATGTGGAGCGCGCCAAGGACTGATCGTCCGCGCGCCGCGCAGTCCGCGCCTTTCGACGCCCTTCCGCTCTGCGGGAGGGCGTTTTTCTTTGCGCGCGGGCGCCGCTTTAACGCTGCCTTAACTTTGAGAAAGGGTGGAGAGGTTCGCTTAACTTGGACGTAAGCTTGCGCGCGCAGCCTCCCGCATGGGAAGGTCGAAACGCGTCTGCGGTCCGTCGGGGTCCGCAGGTTCGGCCGCCCGCGGGATGGGTTCAGTCATGGCCTTGCGTTTGCGTTCCTGCCTCCTGATCGGGGCGTTCACCCTTGCTCCCCAGGCTCACGCGGCCGACTGGTACACGGGCGCCTCGACCCGCGCGGCCCATCGCCCGACCGCCTCCTTCGACCTGTCTTTGTCGGGCGCCTCCATGGCCTCCATGCACGGCGTGGGCATCGGCACCTTTGCGCCCTACGCCTTTCTGGACGAGAGCGGCATGCGGCTGCGGCTCGCCGCAACCATCGGCGCCTTCATCTACACATCGAGCGTGACGGGCGTGGGCGAGGTGCGCGGCGATCAGGGAATCATCACCGCGCTTGCGGGTTATGAATGGGTCGCGCCCGAGATGACGGCGTCGGTCTATGGCGGTCTCGACGTGTGGCGTAACGTTTTCGACAAATACGACCCTTCGAACGAGACGGCCGGCACGACGATCGGGTTCAAGCTCGCCGCCGACGTCTATGTGAATCCCACGCGTTTCACGATGGCCTCCGCCAGCGTCACGTTCACCACCGCGCACCAGAGCTATTACGGGCGCTTCAAACTGGGCATGGCGGTGTCGGAGAAGACCTTCATCGGGCCAGAGCTTGTCGCCATCGGCGACAGTTTCAGCCAGCAATACCGGCTCGGCGCGCATGTGTCGGGCTTCAAGGTGGGGCCGCTGCAGTTCGGCGTCTCCGGCGGCTATTCCAACGACCGCGTGCGCGGTTCGGGCGGCTACGGGACGTTCGACGCCCGCGTCACCTTCTGAGCCGTTAGCGATGCGTCAACCATGACGCAGCGTCCGGCGACCGTTCTTTCATGATCTGCTTGGTCTTAACCTTATTCAAACCTTCCCTCGCGTAGCGTCAATGCGTTCTTGAAGGTTATTTTCAATGGCTTCCGCCTTGCGTGCGTTCGCGTGGATCTTTTCAGGGGTGGCGGCTGTCCTCTTTCTTGGCCAGCCGGTCAGCGTGGAGACGCAGTTCGCTCTCGCGCTCGCCGTGCTCATCGCCATGGCCGCCGTCTGGCGCTTGGGGTCGGGCCTGCTGCAGCGCCCGCTCTTCGTGGCGCTCGGCAGTTTCGTGGTCATCCGCTATCTCTACTGGCGCATCACCAGCACGCTGCCGCCCGCCACCGATCCGCTCGGCTTATCGCTGGGCGCGCTGCTTCTGCTGGCTGAAATATATTGCGTGCTGATCCTCGTGATCAGCCTGACGATCAGCGCCGAGCCCCTGAAGCGCAAGCCGCTGCCGCGCGATCCCGACGAGGCGCTTCCCGTCGTCGACGTGTACATTCCCAGCTACAACGAGGACGAATACATCCTCGCCGCCACGATCGCTGCGGCGAAGTCGATGGATTATCCCTCCGAGAAACTCGTGGTCTGGTTGCTCGACGACGGCGGCACTGACCAGAAATGCAACGATCCCAACCCCGCCAAGGCGCTCGCCGCGCGCGAGCGGCGCGCGTCCTTGCAGGCGTTATGCGCGCAGCTGGGCGCCCTCTACCTCACCCGCGCGCGCAATGAACACGCCAAGGCCGGCAATATGAACAATGCGCTCGCCGTCTCCCGCGGCGAGATCGTGGTCGTGTTCGACGCCGATCATGCGCCTTTCCGTTCTTTTCTGCGTGAGACGATCGGCTACTTCCTGCGCGATCCGAAATGCTTTCTCGTGCAAACGCCGCATGTCTTTCTCAATCCCGATCCGATTGAGAAGAACCTTCGCACGTTTCACCAGATGCCGTCTGAGAACGAGATGTTCTATTCCGTCACCCAATGCGGGCTCGACAAGTGGAACGGTTCATTCTTTTGCGGATCCGCCGCGCTCCTGCGTCGTAGCGCGCTCGAACGGGTGGGCGGCTTCTCCGGCGTCACCATCACGGAGGATTGCGAGACAGCGCTCGATCTTCATTCGCAGGGCTGGACCAGCGTGTTCGTTGATAAGCCGCTCATTGCGGGCCTGCAGCCGGAGACGTTCGCCTCGTTCATCGGCCAGCGCTCGCGCTGGTGTCAGGGCATATTCCAGATCCTGATCCTTAAGAATCCCGCGTTCAAGAAAGGGCTTAGCTTCATCCAGCGCGTCGCCTATCTGTCGAGCATGACCTATTGGTTCTTTCCGCTCCCGCGGCTCGCCTTCATGCTCGCCCCGCTTCTGTTCATCCTGTTCGACGTGAAGGTCTTCGTCTCCAATCTCGATGAGGCGATCGCCTATACGCTCACCTATATGGCCGTGAACCTGATGATGCAGAATTATCTCTACGGCCGCGTGCGCTGGCCGCTGATGTCGGAGCTTTACGAATATCTGCAAGGCGTCTTTCTCGCCAAAGCCATCGTCTCCGTGGTCGCCAATCCGCGCAAGCCCACGTTCAACGTCACGGCGAAGGGGCTCACGCTCGAAAACGATCACCTGTCCGAATTGTCCTGGCCCTTCTTCGTCATCTTCGGCCTGCTCGCGCTTGGCAGCGGGGTGGCGGCCTGGCGCTATTTCAGCGAGCCCGCTGTCGCGGAGCTGATGCTGGTCGTAGGCCTGTGGAACACGTTCAATCTGCTCATCGCCGGCGTCGCGCTTGGCGCCATCGCGGAGCGTCGCCAGCCGGATCGTCATCCGCGCCTTGGCGTTGAACGCGCGGGCTTTCTACATGCGGATGGAATGGCGGTTCCCGCGCGCATCCTGGATGTGTCGGCAGGCGGCGTCGACGTGCGGGTCGAGGGCGTTTTGCCGGAGGCGTTCCGCACGCAGCAGGTTCTCCTCACTATCGAGCCCATGGGCGAGATCGTGGGGCGCGACGAGCCTCTGCCGCTCGTTTTCCGCCATGCGGCCGCGCGTGAAGGCGGCATGCTTTACGGGTTCGAATTCGGCGAATTGCGCGGACGCGATCACTTCGTTCACGCCGATCTCATGTACGCGGACAGCGAGGCGCTGCTGCGTTTCCTGATGAGCCGCCGCAAGCACAAGAACATGCTGCTGGGCTTGCTGCAGTTCCTTTATTGGGGCGTGAGCGAGCCGGTGCGCGCCTTCGCTTATGCGCTGGGCGCGCAGAAGGCGGAGGCGGCCGCGCAGCCGGCGGGCGTTCAGCCCTCCACGCTGGGGCTGCGCCGCCTTCTCTCCCGCATGCGCCGGCGTAGCGCGCAGGAAGCGCATCTCGGCGGTCAGAAGGGAGCGGCGTGACATGACGCGTGAGATGACGCCCTTCTCGCTGTTGCGGCCGGCTTTCGCCGCCGCTTTCGCCGCTCTCGCGTTTGTCCTCGCTCCCGCGCTCGCCAGCGCGCAGGCGTCTGGCGTCCGCGCTGCGCCTGTGGTCGTGCGCACGCCCGTTCCTCTCGCCGAAACCGGCCCCGAGCGCACGAACGCCGACACGTTCATGCGCCATCTCACCAATAACGTGCAGGGTTTTCGCCTGACGGGCGAGATCGGCCAGTCGGAATGGCCGATCTATCTCACCGAGGCGCAAACGCGTCGCAAGCTGTCCTTTCGCATTGGTTATCTCGCGGCCATTTCCGTGATGCCCGAAGCCTCGAAACTGACGCTGAGCATCAATGACCAGCCGATCGGCCAGGCGCATATCATCGGCACGCGCGGCGTGCGCACGGCGAGCTTCGAAGTGCCGCCGGGGCTGATGAAGCCCGGCTTCAACGCGATCCGCATCTCCGCCGAACAGCGTCACCGCGTGGATTGCTCGCTCAAGGCGACCTATGAATTGTGGACGCAGATCGATCCCACCCAGACCGGGCTTGAACTGGCGCGCGCGGATTCCGCAGTCCAGACCATTGGCGATCTCGCCGCCCTGCCGGTGAACGAACAGGGCGCGCTCCCCATCCGCGCCATTGCGCCGCCGCGCGCCTCCACGGGCGCGGTGGAGCGCATCGTGCGCGCGGTGCAGATGATCTCGCTCGCCGGGCGTTTCGCGCAGCCGGTGGTGGATTTCGGCCCCATGGCCCAGGGCGATTTCGGTTTGAACCTCGCCATCGGGCCGATCGCGCAGCTCGCGCCGCAATTGGGCGGCCTGTCCGTCGGCGCGGTTCTGGGGCCGCGCGTTCTCGTCTCTCCCATGGGCGAGGGACGGCGCACCACCGTCGTCGTCACGGGACGCGACGACGCCGACGTGGATGAGGCGCTCAAGCAATTCGCGGTGGCGGTGGTCACGCGCGGCTCGCCCGAGGGCCTGCGCGCTGCGGCGGCTTTTCCCGGCTATCGGCTGAACGGGGGCGAGCGCATCAAGCTGCGCGATCTGGGCTTCGCGAGTCAGGAGTTCAGCGGGCGGCTGTTCCGCGCCGGCTTCAACGTCGTCATGCCGCCGGATTTCTATCCTGCCAATTATGCGAAAGCCTATATGGACGTCGCCGGCGGCTATGCGCCGGGGCTTGCGCGCGGCGCGCAGATCGTCGTGAGCGTCAATGGACGCAACGCGGTCAGCTTCAAACTCGCGAAGGCGAGCGGAGAGGCGTTTAAGCACAATCCCATGCCGCTGCCGCTCGGCAGCATGCAGCCGGGCCTCAACCGGATCGAGATCGAGGCGCATCTGCCCGCCGAATCCGACGAGCAGTGCGATCCGCTTGTCGCGGCCAGCGGGGGCAATCGTTTCCTCATTCTCGACGACACGCAGATCGAGATTCCGCGCATCGCCCGCATCGCGCGCATGCCCGATCTCTCCGTCACGGCCACGGGCGCCTTTCCCTTCAGCCATACGGGCGCGCGCCCCATGCTCGCCATTCTCTCGCCCTCGCGGGAGACTGTCTCGGCTGCCGCGACGCTCGCCGCCCATCTCGCCATCGCCGCCGGCGGCATGATCGATTTCAGGCTGTCGCTCACCGAGCCCGCGCGTGGAGAAGGGCCTGCGCTCGTCGTGGGGCCGGCGAACGCCTTGTCGGATGAGAGCCTGCGCAGGGTCGGCCTGTCTGCGAACCATCTCGCCTCCATCTGGCCTGCGCGCGAGGCGATCGAGAGCGATGGCGCGGAGAGCCTGTCGCGTTTCGAGCGTCAGGCGCGCCATCGCCTCGTGCTTCAGCGCAATTTCCCCGCGACCTGCCATCTTCCCACGCCCGCTGGCGGATTCAACAATGCGGAGCGGCGCGCTGCGCTGGAGGTCGATCGCGCGGCGGTGGGCTCGTCCGAAGCGCCGCAGCCGCGCGACCTCTATGAGGAATGGAGCAGCAATCTGCGCGCGCAGACGGGCCTTTTCGCGCGCATCTCCTTTGCGGCGCAATGGCCGTTCGTGCGCGCGGGCCAATGGGCGGCGAGCCTGCGCGACAGCGCGCTGGCCTGGTTCGAGCCCTCCGTCGAAGCCTCCACGCTCACGCGCCAGGCCTCCCTCGTGGTGGCGCAGCAGATCGAGGGCGATCAGCCTTCCGACGTGGTGACGCTGGTCACGGCGCCGGACGCTGCGACCCTGCTTCACTCGGTCGATTGTCTCGTCGATCCGCGTGTGTGGCGTCAGATCGGCGGCCGGGTGGCGGCGCTCAACATGTCGGACGCTCAGGTCGTCGCCATGCAGGAGACCGATCCGCGCCTCATCAGCACGCAGCCTCTCTCGTTGCAGAACGCGCGGCTCATCGCCGCCGGCTGGTTCTCGCTCAACCGGCAGATCTATGTCGGGCTGGCGCTGTTCATCTGCCTTTGCCTCGCGGCGGCCACGACGGCCTTCGTGCGCAATGTGGGGAGGCGCCAATGAGCAGCCGCGCTCTTCTCGGCCTCTGGCTGGCTGTCGCGGCGTGCGGCGGCGTCTTCGCGGGCGGCGCTTTCGCGCAGCAATCCGCGGCGGCTTTGCAGACGGCGCCGGCTGCGCAAAGCGCGCCGGATGCGCCGCCGCGCGTCCTGAAGCTCGACGGGCGCGCCCTGCCGCTGGGCGGCGCGCTCGCCGGATCGCCGATGTGGCGACAATACAAGGCGCGCTTCGTCACCGGTTCGGGCCGCGTGGTCGACACGGCGAACGGTCTCATCAGCCACAGCGAGGGGCAGGGCTACGGCATGCTGCTCGCGGTGGCCGCCAACGATCGACTCGCTTTCGAGCGCATCTGGGGCTGGACGCGCGCCAATCTCATGGTGCGCGACGATCAGCTTGTGGCCTGGCGCTGGGAGCCGGGCCAGCGGCCCGCAGTCTCCGACATGAACAATGCGAGCGATGGCGACGTTCTTATCGCCTGGGCGCTCGCGGAGGCCGCGGAATTATGGGCCGACGCCGCCCATCGCGCCGCAGGCCGGCGCATCGCGGTGGAGATCGGCCGCAAGCTGGTTCTCTTCAAGACGGGGGAGGGCGCGGTGCTTCTGCCGGGCGTTGCGGGCTTCTCCGCGCAGGAGCGTCCCGACGGCCCGGTGGTCAACCTGTCCTATTACGTTTTCCCCGCCTTCGCGCGGCTTGGCGTCGTCGCGCCTGAGATCGATTGGGCGGGTCTTGCGCGCACGGGCCTCGATCAGCTGCGCGCCGCGCGCTTCGGCCCGGCGGAATTGCCGACGGACTGGATCTCGCTGCGCGATGGGGCGCCGCGTCCCGCCGACGGTTTCCCCCCCGCAATTCTCCTACAATGCGATCCGCATTCCGCTTTATCTCGCCTTTGCGGGTCTGGGCGAGTGGGAGCATTACCGCCCCTTCCACGCATGGGCGGCGGGGCGACGTTCGCTCTCCACCGTGGACGTGAAGAGCGGGCGTCAGGTCGAGCGGCTGGATGAGCGCGGCTATGCGAGCCTTGCGGCCCTGCTCGCCTGCGTGATCGACCGCGCGTCCTTCCCCTCAGAGCTGCGCGCGGCCAGCGAGAGCGATCATTACTATCCCGCGACGCTGCATCTTCTCGCGCTGGCGGCCGTAAACCTCAGGTATCAGTCATGCGTCAAAGGATGATCCGCGCTGCGCGTCCGCGCTTGCGGACGGCGCTTTTGCTGTCGGCCTGCGCGGCCGCGACGTGTGCCGGGCCGGCGACGGCGCAGACCAGTTTCGTGATCGAGGCGTCGGATGCGGCTGCGGCTGGGGCTGCGCGCGAGGTCGCGCGGCGCGATTCCGGTTCGCACGCGCCCGCCGGCGCCGTTCAGCCTGTGGCGCTCGACGGGCTTGCGCCTGACGAAACGGCGCTGCGTTATTACGCCAGCCAGGGACAGCGCGCGCGCGTCGAGACGGAAATCGCGCGGCTCAAGCGCCTCCATCCGGGGTGGCGCGCGCCGGACAATCTCTATGAGCCGGTCGCGCCCTCCGGCGAGGACGAGCAGGCGCTGTGGGATTTGTTTGGCGCCGACAAGATGGAGGATCTGAAGCTCGCCATCGCCGCCCGCGAGCGCGCCGAGCCCGGCTGGAAGCCGTCGAACGAGCTTGCGCGCAAGATGGAGAGCAAGATCCTGCGCCTGCGCATCCTCGACCTGTGGCGGCAGGGACGGCTCGACGACGTCATCGCCACCGTGCGTGAGAAGGGCATGGGCGAGCATGCCGACATTGATCTGCGCTGGACGGTCGCGGAAGTGAACGCGCGCATGAAAAAGCCCAGCGAGGCCGTGGCGATCTATCGCGACATCCTGCAAGCCTCAAACGATGCGCGCGACCGGATCGCGACGATCCATAAGGCGATGGACAATCTGCGCATCACCGACGTGGAGCCGCTCATCGCCATGGGGCGGCGTGACGTCGCCGGTCGCAGCGAGTTCGACGCCATCGCCCATGACGTCACCCGCGCGCGCATCGCCGCCTTCCTGCATGACGAGCGCACGCAGCCCGTGCCGGATGCGGAGTTTCGCCGTTTCGAGGATTACGCGCGCAGCGTGTCCGACGCCAATCAGGCGGGGCTCGTCGCCTGGCATCACTACAAGACCAAATCTTTCCGCGACGCGCTTGAATGGTTCAAGATCGCGCTGGAGCGCGGCGGCGATGCGATGATCGCCCATGGCCTCGCCCATTCGCTGCGCGAGCTTGGGATGACGCTCGAGGCGGAGGAAGTCGCCTACGCCTGGCGCGAGCCGCTGGTGAACAACGCCATCCTCTTCATCGACGTGGTGGAGCGCGAGCTGACGCGCGCGGTTCCCCCGCCCATGGAGCCTGAGCGTCTGCGCCGCTACGCGCAGACCACGCTCGATCTCGCCTCCGGCGAAGGGGCGCAGGCGCTGGGATGGTACGCCTACAACACGTGCCAGTTCGAAGTCGCTTATGAATGGTTTCAGCGCGCCGTCGCCTGGTTTCCCAAGGAGGCGACCGTCGCCGGGCTTGCGATGAGCGCGCGCCGTCTCAAGCGGCAAAGAGAATTGTTCGATCTCGTGAACCGCTACGACGGCCTGTTCCCCCGCGTCGTGGAGATCGTGTTCCCGGACGGCTATGCGCGTCCGCCGTCCGCCTGCGACGTGTTGGCGGCTGGCGCAGGCGCGCGGCGCGAACGGCAGGCGGCGGCTTCCGGCGCGCCCGTCGGCGCGTGGAGCGCTCCGGCGCCGGCGCCGGAGCCTGTCGTGGCGGGTTCAGGCGCCGCGCGCCATCCCGGATGGGGCGGCGCGCCCACGCCCGGCGTCGTCGTCGCTCCGCAGGCGGGGCCCGGCTGGGGCGCGCAGCCCCTGCCGCCGGGACAGGACAAGATGCCGAAATTCGCGCGCGAGGAGTTTCCTGTCGCCGTCGATCCGGAGAATCCCTTGCGCTTCTCCGCTTCGGGCAAGCTGATGGGCCGCGCTGCGCCCGCCGCGCAGGCGGCGCCGGCGGTCGCCGCCGCCTTCGCGCCCGAGCCATGGCGTCATGGCCGGCAATTGGTCGCGCGGCGCGTGCCCGGCGTCGGGGCCATGCCCTATGAGCGCTGGGGCTTCGCGCTTCTGCCCGGCGGCAACGGCCTGCAGACGCCCGACGCGCCCCATTCGGCGCAGCAGGCGCCGCAAGGCACCGCCTGGGCCGCTGAACAGACGAGCGGCGCGCTCGCCAATCAGGCCGCCGCGGCGGGATTGGAGGATCCCTATCGGCTCGCCGCCTATGTGGCTGGCCTGAGCCGCGTGCCGAGCCCCAACGCCCTGCGCAATTCGGCGCCGGGCTGGTTCCGCGCCGTGGAGGCGGAGGCTGCGGAGGACGGGTCGCGCGCTGCGATGCGCCCTGCGTTCGCGGGCGTGGAAAGCGACCCCACGCCTACAGGCTCTATTGATCCCTCTGCGCCCGGAGATCCTGTGCCGGAGCAAGAGCCCGCGCGAGACGATTCCCAGGAGTTCGCGCCGGAGCCCGCCCTGCGCGGCGCGCTGGAGGCGAGCGGGCAAGCGCGCGCGGATCGCGTCTGGCTTGATCGTCTGCTGGCGGCGCGCATGCGCGAGCTTGCGGGCGGCGCTGAGGCGCCTGCCCTGGCGTCTCCCGCCGAGGCGCCGCGCGACGAGGAAGGGGATCGCTGACATGAAGCGCATTCTGAATCCGGCGCTCGCCGCTTCGTGCGCACTGCTTCTTGCAGCCTGCGAGCGCGCAAAGACGTTCGATTATGAGCCCACCGCCTCCACGCGCGCCGTCGCCTCCGCGCCGCTCACGCGCGTGGTGGGCGCGCCGCTTGCGCCCGTGACGCCGCTTGACGTGGCGGGACAGGTGGACAGCGTCGATGCGCTGATCCTGCCGCCGCCGGAGGCGGGCGCCATCCAGCGGATTCGCGAGCGTCATTTCGTCAATGGCACGCGGCAGGAGATCGTGTTGCGCGGCGATGCCCACGGCGAGAACGTCGTCGAGGTGAGCCTGCGCACCCATTCCGGCCCGCAGGGCGGATCGGGCCTGCTGCAGATCAGCCCGCCTTCCGAGCGCGGCGTGCGCGGGGAGATCATCGGCCGCTTTCCCAACATGGCGATGCATATCGTGACGCGCCCGCTGTCGAACGCGCTGGGCCCGATCGGCGTCGCGGTCGGCCGTCGCGAAGACGGCGCGCGCTGCGCCTTCGCATGGCAATGGGTCGAAGACGCGCGACAAGTCTGGCCGGGGCCCGGAGGTCTGGCGCGCATGGGCGCCCTGTTCGCCGCCGACGCGCCCGCCTCGATCCGCATGCGCCTGTGCCGCGCTGATGCGACGGCCGATCAGCTCGTCTCGATGATCGAAGGGGTGAGCGTCGGCGCGCGCGAGGCTCTGGAGCGCGTGATGCGCATGGATCGGCGCGCCTACGCCGCAGGGCCTGGCCCGCTTGCGCCGGCGATCGAAGATCAGCGCTTTGGCGCTGATCGTTTGGGCTCCGATCTTGTGCCCGTCGGTCGCAGCCTCGACGCGGCGCTCGGCGCGCCTGCGCCATTGGCGCGGGTCGCCGCTTCGCCCGCGCGCGTCGCGGTCGCTCGGCCCGCGCCCGCGCCCGCCAGAAAGGCGAAACCCGCGCCGCCTCCGCGCAAGGCGGAGCGCGCGCGTGAACGCGAACAGGCGCGCGAACGCGTGCGCGAGCCTTCTCCTGAGCCTGCGGCGCCCCTGTGGGGCCAGACGCAGAGCGGACCGCGCTACATGGCGCCAGTGTCGCCTGGCGCGGGCGCCGGCGCCGTCGCGCCTTCCCCGGCGGCGGTTGCGCCGCGGCTCAATCCGTCGCTGCCGCCGCAGGCCTATCGCGGCCCCGCCTCATCGGAGAGCTGGCGCGGCCGCTGAGCAAAGAAAAAGCCCGCCCCGCGATGCGGGACGGGCTTTCGCGCGCATTGCGCGCATGCGTTCAGACGATGGTGTTGCGCAGCACGCCCACGCCTTCGACATAGGCTTCCACGACGTCGCCCTTCTGCAGCCACACAGGCTCCTTCATGCCGGCGGCGACGCCTGAGGGCGTGCCGGTGGCGATCACGTCGCCGGGCTCCAGCGTGAGGGCGGCCGAAAGGCTCTCGATGATTTTCGGCACGCCGAAATAAAGGTCGGACGTGTTCGAATCCTGACGCACCTTGCCGTTCACGGTCAGCGACAGGCGGTGGCCGCCCGGCTGGCCGAACTCGTCCTTGGTCACGATATAGGGGCCGATGGGGCAGAACGTGTCGAAGCTCTTGCCCTTGAAGAACTGGCCGTGCAGGCGCTGCGCGTCGCGCGCGGTGATGTCGTTGACCACCGTATAGCCGAACACGTAATTCTCGAATTCGCCTTCCTTGATGTTGCGACCCTTCTTGCCGATGACGACGGCGAGCTCGACTTCGTAATCGAGCTTCTCGGTGTGTTCCGCGTGGCGCTCCACGCCGTCCTCATGGCCCACGATCGTGGTGGGCGGCTTGGAGAAGAATTCCGGCACCTTGGGGTAGTCGACCGCGCGGCCGAAGGAGGCGGCCATCTCCTCGATATGCGCCTTGTAATTGCGGCCCACGCAGAAGACGTTCTTGCGCGCGCCCGGCAGCGGAGTGGCGACCTTCACCTTGTCGGCGGGCGTGAACAGGCCGTCGGGCTTGCCCTGCGCGGCCTTCAGGGCCTCGCGCGCGAGCGCCAGCGCGGAATCGCCGCCTTCGATAATGCCGCGCAGGCTGTCGGGCAGGTCCTTGCCGAGCAGCGTCTTGGCCGCCTTCACGAGGTCGAGCACGCCGCGCGTCTCGTCGAGCGCGCCCACGCGCAGGTTCGCGCCGTCCTTGTAGGTGAGAAACTTCATGCCGGTTTTCCTTGCTGTGCTTGGGTGATGGATCTTCGCTGAATGTCGTCGAAAGGGCCGTGGTCAGCTCCACGGGCCCATGAACGTCTCGCCGCAGAAGGCGTCGCCATGGGCGGGGACATACTCGGGCCAGGCGTCGTTGTCGATCCTCGGCCGCTGCGCCTGCGGCCGCGGACGTCCGTCCCAGCCGATGGTCTCCATGTAGTAATACAGCTGCACAAGATGGCCGTCGGGATCGACGGCGAAGGCGGTGTAGTCCACGCCGGGGAAAAGCTCCGGCGGCAGTTTGCGGATCTGCGTCTTGCGGCCTTCGAGAAAGCCGAGCGCGTCTTTCAATTGCTGGTAATCAGCCACCTGCATGCCGATGGAGAACAGGGTCGTGTCCGCCTTCAGGCCCAGGTCCGCGCGCAGTTCGATCGGATAGAGCGCGAGCGAATGGTGCTCGCAATTGGCGCGCAGGAAAGCGCAGCGCCGCCCGTTCCAGACGATCTCCTCCGTGAGCCGCAGGCCCATCTGGCGCATGTAGAAGTCTTTCGCCTTCTCCACGTCCTCCACGAAAATGCGCACGGGGCCGATCTTCACCACCTTGAAGGGGCGGCCCAGAAGCACGCCGCCCACGTCGTGGGTCTCCAGAAGCGGCTCCTCGCCATGGTTGCCGCTTCCCACATTGATCCCCTGCGCGAGCCCCTCCATCACCTCCGCATATTCGGAGCGATGGGGCAGGGCGGGCGTCGTGTGGTAGTCGCGGCGGTGCATGCCCGGCGGCTTGCTGAAACCGTCCCAGCCGATCTGCTCGATGCCGTAATAGATCTCATTGGTGTGACCATCGGGATCGAGCGGATAGGCGTGCCAGTTGGAGCCCGGATTGTCGCGACCCGAACGCGCGATCTTCACGCCGCGCCCGTTGAGCCAGTCGAAACCTTCCACCACTTCGCGCAGAGAGCCCACCTGCCAGGTGATCTGGTTGATCGTGGTGCGCGTGTTGTAATGCGGCAGAAGGCGCATGCGCAGCTTGCGCGGAAAGATCACGAAGGAATGGTGATCCGTGCCGTGGCGCATGAAATAGCCCGTGGTCTGGGCGAAACGCGGGCGCTCCTCCTCGGGCAGGCGCGGGCCGAAGTCGATGGGGTCGGCGACGCGGAAGCCGAAATTGCGCGCATAGAATTCGCGGCTGAGCTCCACGTCCTCGACGTCCATGCCGAAATGGCCGAGGCGGCGAATATGGAACGGCCGCTCTAGCGCCACGCCGCCGACGATCCGCACGTTCTGCGTCGCGCTCGCGGCTTGCGCCGCGCCGGTCTTGCCTTCGGCCTTGTCTCCGAGAGCCATGCGCCCGTCGTCCCCCCGTAATTTTCGCGCCGCACGATAGCGAGGGGCGCCGTCAGCGACAAGGGCGCGACGGCGCGCTGCGTCGCGTGAGCTAGGCTTGAGCGTTGCGGGCTGGTCTGGTTAAATGCCGCGCGATCGGGGGAGCGTGATGGCCGAAATCGTTTATGTGCTGACCAATGAGGCGATGCCGGGCCTCGTGAAGATCGGGCGCACCACTGCGGACCTCGGCTTGCGCATTCGCGGCCTCTACCAAACCGGCGTGCCGCTGCCGTTTGAGCTTTTCTTCGCATGCGAGGTGGCTGACTGCGCCTTCGTCGAACAGCGCCTCCATGAGGCGTTTGGCGACCATCGCGTGAGCAAGTCGCGCGAGTTCTTCCGCATTGCTCCCGAGCGTGTGCGCGTGGCTTTGTCCATAGCGATGGTGCGCGAGGTCAGGCTGGGCGAGAGCGAGGTGTTTGAGTCCGAAGACGTGAAAACGGAGGTCGAGCTCGCCAAGCGGCGTTCGCGTTTCACCCTCGCCATGGCTGGGATTCCTATCGGCAGCGAATTGCAATTCGTCCGTGACGCCGCCGTCATCTGCCGCACGGTCGACGAGCGTAACCAGGTCGAGTTCCGCGGCGAAGTCACGTCGCTCTCCGATGCGGCGTTGACGGCGCTGAGATCCACGGGAAGCGATTGGTCGGCGGCCTCTGGTCCATGGTGGTGGACCTATCAGGGTCGCCGGCTGGAGGAGATTCGGCGGGAGCTTGAGGAGCGCGCCGACTAGCGCGCGGCGCGTCGTTCGAGATGCGCGCCGGCGGCGAAGATTTCCGCCGGCGTGCGTCCGCAGCCGACGCAAAAGGCGCCTGTGGGGTCGAGCGTGCAGATCTTCACGCAAGGCGAGGGCGCTGGCGATTGCGCTGGCGAGGGCGCGGCGCCGGCTTGCGCTTTGTTGGTTTGCGATTTGTTGGCTTGGGCCGCGTCTTCTTGCGCCGCGTCTTTTTGCGCTTGTTCGTTGTGCGTCATCTGGGATCCGTTCCGGCGTCGTTCTTGCGCATGCGCGCTGGCGGTCCCGACAGGAGTCGAACCTGTGACCTTCGGTTTAGGAAACCGCTGCTCTATCCTGCTGAGCTACGGGACCGACGCCATCGCTGGAGCGTGGAGTGTTTAACACAACGCGCCTGAATGAAAAGGCGAGGGCCGCAGGCGCTCTGGCGCTGGGCCTTCTGGCGCTGAGCCTTCTTGCGCTGAGCCTTGCCGCGCCGCCTGCGCAGGCGGATCCCTGTCGCGTGGGCGAGGTCGAGACGGTGGCGGCCTTGCGGGTGAGCGAGCGTCTCGAGATCGCCCTCGCCGACGGGCGGCTTGCGCGTCTGGCGGGGCTCGAGGCGAGCCGTCCGCGCGGCGCCGATCCCGCGCGCGCGCTCGAGGCGGCGGCGGATCTGGAGCGCTGGATCGAGGGGGCGCCGCTCGAATGGCGCCCCGGCCGCGCAGGCCCCGACCGCTGGGGCCGGGTCGCCGGCTCCCTGTTCATCGCCGGCCCCGAGGGCGCGGGCCTGCCCTCGCTCGCCCAGGCGCTGGTCGAGGCCGGCCACGCCCGGGTGGACCCGGCGGGGGTTCCGGCCCCCTGTCTCGCAGCGCTCTACGCGTCGGAGGCGCGGGCGCGCGCCGCCGGGCGCGGCTTGTGGTCCGATCCCGCGCAGGGCGCGCTCGCCGGCGCCGACGCCGCCGCTTTCGCAGGCCGGGCGGGGCAGGTCGTGCTGGTGGAAGGGCGCGTCGCCGGCGTGGCGACGAGCGGCGGGCGGGTCTTCGTCAATTTCGGCGGTCGGGGCGACCCCGCCCTCGTCATTCCCCGCGCGCAGGCGCGGGCGCTGGAGCGGGCCGGCCGTCCGCCCGCCGGCTGGACCGGGCGCATGGTGCGCGCGCGCGGGCTTGTGGAGCTGCGGGCGGGCGGCCCGCGCGTTCTGGTCGCGCTTCCCGAGGCGATCGAAGTGGCGCCGGCGGGGGCGCGGTAAACGCGCGTTTACAATTCCTGCACGCTCGGCGCGCAAAATGCGTCCGGCCCGCTACATGTTCGGCGCATTGGGCGCGGAAAGCAGGCGGCGGGGCGAGCGTGGCGGATGTGAGCGTGGCGAGGACGCGGCGAACGAAAGCGCAGGGAATGCGGGGAGAGCGCGCGCGCGCATGTGTGGCGCTCGCCGCCCTGATTGCGCTTGGCGGCTGCAACAGCCTCGATCCCGGCGGCGCCTTTCTGTCGGCGCGGGCGCCCCCCGTCGCGCCAGACGCCGCCGCATCGTCCGCGCCGCAGGGCTCGCCCGAACACCGCAAGCTCGTCGCAGCATTCGGCGGAGAATATCGCGCGCCCGCCGCTGAAGCGCTTCTCAACGATCTGCTCGCGCGTCTCGCGCAGGCCGAAGCCAATCCCGGCAAGGCCTATCGCGTCACCATTCTCAACGCGCCGGCGGTGAACGCTTTCGCGCTGCCCTCCGGCAATCTCTATGTGACGCGCGGCCTGCTCGCGCTCGCCAATGATTCCGCGGAAGTGGCCGCCGTGATGGCGCATGAAATCGCCCATGTGGCCGCGCGCCACGCCAACCAGCGCGAGGAGGCCGCGCGCACTGCGCAATTGCGCCAGCGCGTCGCGCAGATCGTGCAGAGCGCGCGCCGCGGCGAGGAGGTGGAGGCGATCGAGAAATTGTCGCTCGCCAGTTTCTCGCGCCGGCAGGAGCTGGAGGCCGACCAGATCGGCGTCGCCACGATCGCGCGCGCGGGGCTCGATCCTTATGGCGCGGCGCGCTTCCTTGAAGCGCTCGGCCGTTCGGGCGCGATGCGCGCGGGTCTTTCAGGCCGCGGCGCCGACGAGCCCGACATCATGTCGAGCCATCCCTCGACGCCTGAACGCGTGAGCCGCGCCATCGCGGCCGCGCGCGAGATCGGCGCGCCGGGCGTGGGCGAGGACGGGCGCGAGGCTTATCTGAGCGCGATCAATGGAATCGATTTCGGCGACGATCCGAAGGAAGGCGTCGTGCAGGGGCGCAGATATCTGCACGGCAAGCTCGGGTTCTCTTTCGTGGCGCCGGAGGGCTTCACGCTCGAGAACAGCGCCAGCGCGGTGATCGGCGTCGGCTCTGGCGGCGATGAGGCGCTGCGGCTCGACAGCGTGCGCACGCCTGCGGAGACGACGCTTGAGGATTATATGCGCACCGGCTGGATCGACGGGCTGGACGCGGGTTCTGTGACGAGCGCAACCGTCAATGGATCGCCGGCCGCTTACGCCACTGCGAGCGGGCCTGAATGGCGTTTCCGCGTGGCCGCGTTGCGGCTGGGCGGGGAGACCTATCGTCTCATCTTCGCAAGCCGCGCGCTCAGCGCCGAGGCGGACCGGCGCTACATGGCCTCCATCAATTCTTTCCGTCGTCTGCCGGCGCGCGAGGCGGAGAGCCTGCGGCCGCTGCGTCTTGCGGTCGTCGCCGCGCGCAAGGGCGACACGTCGCAGAGCATGGCGGAGCGCATGGCCGTTTCAGAACGCGCGCATGATCTGTTCATGCTGCTGAACGGCCTTCGCAGAAACGGCCCGCTCGAGGCGGGCCGTCGCTACAAGATCGTCGTGGAGTGATGGCGCGGGCGCGGGCCCGCGCGGCGCTCAGGCGAGCTTTTCCTTGAAGAAGGCGAGCGTGCGGCCCCAGGCGAGATCCGCCGCCGTCTTGCTGTAGCGCTCGCCGCCTGTGTCGTTGTTGAAGGCGTGGTTCACGCCTTCGTACATGAACGACTGGAACGGCTTGCCCGCCTTCTTGAGCGCTTCTTCGTAGGGCGGGACCATGTCGTTGATGCGCTTGTCGAGGCTCGCGTAATGCATCATCAACGCGGCGTTGATGCGCGCGACGTCGCCCTTGGGCGGCGCGCCGTAATAGACCACGCCAGCGTCGAGGCCGGGCGCCGCCACCGCCAGCATGTTGACCATGCCGCCGCCCCAGCAGAAGCCCACCGCGCCGACCTTTTTGGGCGGGCTCGCTTTCTTCAGCTGGTCGACCACGCCCGCGAGCTGATCGGCTGACTTCGCGAGATCAAGCTTGGGGAACATGTCGCGCGCGGCGTCCTCGTCCTTCGGCGTGCCGCCGAGCGGCGTGAGCATGTCGGGGGCGAGCGCGAGATAGCCTGCGGCGGCGACGCGGCGCGTGACGTCCTCGATATGCGGATTGAGCCCGCGGTTTTCGTGAATGACGATCACCGCCGCGCGCGCGACTTCCGGCGTCACGTCGCGAGGGCGCGCGCGATAGAATTTCAACCCGCCGATCTCAAGACGATCAGTAGAAATACGTGGGTCGTTTTCGGTGATGGTTTGCGCGAGCGCATAGTTGGAGGCAAGGCCTGCGAGCGCGAGCTGCGCGGCCGCCGTGGAACCGGTCAAGGCGACGAGACGTTCCATGAAGACGCGGCGGTCCAGCGGCTTGTGGGTGTATTCGTCGTACAGGTCGACAATGCGTTGATCCATGGCGCGCTCCCTCAGAACATTGGTGAATTCCGAACGCATGATCCGTTCTTTCGTGGCGCGCGTAAACACGGAAATTCGCAGGAGGTCGCAATGGCGCAAGCGGCGGGGGTTTCCCGGCAGTTCGTGAAATCGGCGATGTCGGCTCCCTTCCTTGACCGCATCCAGGAGCGCGAGCTCGCGGTCCTTTGGCGTGAGCGCGCCGACGAGGGGGCCCTGCACCAGCTCGCCCATGCCCATATGCGCCTTGTCATGGCGGTCGCCATGCGTTTCCGCCATTACGGCCTGCCTGTCGCCGATCTTGTGCAGGAGGGCCACGTGGGCCTCCTCGAGGCGGCCGCCCGGTTCGAGCCGGAACGCGAGGTCCGCTTCTCCACCTACGCCACCTGGTGGATCCGCGCCTCGATCCAGGATTACGTGCTGCGGAACTGGTCGATCGTGCGCGGGGGCACGTCCTCGGCCCAGAAGTCCTTGTTCTTCAACCTGCGTCGCTTGCGGGCCAAGCTCGCCCAGCGCGGCGACCAGAACTCCCGGTCGGCCCATGAGCAGATCGCGATGGCGCTTGGCGTGTCGGTCGCCGACGTTGAGGGGATGAACGCGCGCCTTTCCGGCCCGGACGTGTCTCTCAACGCGCCGGTGAGCGATGACGAAAGCTCCTCGGCGGAGCGGGGCGATTTTCTGGTCGACGATACGCCGCTGGCCGACGAGGTCGTCTCCGCCCAGATCGACGGCGAGCGTCGCCTCAAATGGCTGAACGAGGCGCTTCTGACGCTGTCGGAGCGGGAGCTGCGCATTCTGCGCGCGCGCCAATTGCAAGACGAGAGCAAGACTCTGGAGACGCTGGGCGTCGAACTGGGCATTTCGAAAGAGCGCGTGCGCCAGATCGAGAGCCGGGCGCTCGACAAATTGAAGCGCAATCTGCTCACCCGCCATGCGGAGGCGAGCGTCGGCGCGCTCAGCTGACGCGGCGCGCGGCGTGAGCCCCGAACGAAAAAGCCCGGCTCGCGCCGGGCTTTTTGTTTGGGTCCGCCTGTGGATCAGGCTGCGGCCTCGATCCCCTCGCCGTCGGGCTCTCCGTCCGCATCCGTCTCCGGAGCGGCGGCCTCGGTGCGAGGCCCGCGCTTGGGTCCGCGCTCGAGATGCTGTTCGACGAGTTTAAGGGACTCGGTCTCGGTCAATTTCTGCACGGCGGCGAGCTCGCGCGCCATGCGGTCGAGGGCCGCCTCGTACAATTGACGCTCGGAGTAGGACTGCTCCGGCTGCGCCTCAGAACGATAAAGGTCGCGCACGACCTCGGCGATGGCGATGAGGTCGCCCGAATTGATCTTCGCCTCATATTCCTGCGCGCGGCGCGACCACATGGTGCGCTTCACGCGAGCGCGGCCGGTGAGCGTGTCGAGCGCCTTCTTCACCACGTCGGGCTCGGACAATTTGCGGATCGCGCCCGACAGCACTTTCGGCAGCGGCACTTTCAGCGTCATCTTGTCCTTCGCGAAGCTGATGACGAACAGCTCCAGTTTGAAGCCGGCGACTTCCTGCTCCTCGATGGCCGTGATCTGACCCACGCCATGGGCGGGGTAGACGATGAATTCGCTCGCCTTGAAGCCGGTGCGATGCGCGCCCGAAACCTTGGGCGCCGCCGGGGCGGCCGCCGCCGGCTTCGCAGGCGCAGCGGCCACAGCCGGCTTGGCCGGCGCGGGCGCCGCAACAGCGGGCTTGGCTGTGGCGACGGGCTTGGCTGTGGCGACGGGCTTGGCTGCCGCAACGGGCTTGGCTGCCGCGACGGGCTTGGCTGCCGCAGGCGCCGGCGCAGCCACAGGCTTCGCGGGAGCGGGCGCCGGTTTGGCGGGCGCAGGATTGTCGCTGACCGGCTTGGCCGCGGCGGGTTTCGCCACGGCGGCCTTTTCGACAGGCTTTCCGGCCACAGGCTTGCTGACCACAGGCTTGCCGGCGACAGGCTTGCTGACCACAGGCTTCGCGGCGACGGGCTTTGCAGCGACGGGTTTCTCGGCCGGCGCTTTCGCGGGCGCGGCTTTGGGGCTCGCCTTGGCCGCGGGGGCAGGCTTGGCCGCAGGAGCAGCCTTGGCCGCAGGGGCAGGCTTCGCCGCGGGGGCAGGCTTGGCCGCGGGGTTAGGCTTAGCTGCTGGGGTAGACTTCGCTGCTGGGGTAGGCTTCGCTGCTGGGATAGGCTTGGCGGCGGCTTGCTTCGCCGCGTTTTGAGGAGCCTTGGCGACGGGCGCCTTGGCGGATGCTTTCGCGGCTTCGGTCTTGCTGGGCGTTTTTGAGGTCACTGTTTTCTTACTGACTGGGGTGACGGGTTTCGCGCCGCCGGCCGTCTTGGCGGTCGTCGGGGCGACATTTGCTTTAGCGCCCCCTTTGGCGGGCGCCTTGGCGTCCGACTTCGTTTTGGTCGTCGGCTGCGCAGCCGGCTGTTTTCCCTGCGGCTTGCCGGCCGAAGCGGGCTTGGTCGCAGCGGGCTTGGTCGCAGCGGGCTTGGTCGAAGCGGGCTTGGTCGAAGCGGGTTTGGCCGAAGAAGTTTTGGCCGCCGGCGTTTTTGCGGCGGGCGCCTTGGCCGGCGCAGCCTTGGTCACAGCCGGCTTCGCCGGCGCCTTGGCGGCGGACGCAGGGGTCTTGGCGGCGGGTTTGGACAAAGATTTGGACGCAGCCTTGGCCGAAGCTTTCGCGGGCGCGGCGTCGGAGGCCGGTTTCGAGCGCAGATCGCCAGCGCGCCCCAGGGCGGCTTTGCCCGCCTGCGGCTTGGCGCTCCGGGTGGACCCGGCGCCAGTGGAACGGACGTTCTTCTTCGGCGCTGACATACTCGGCACTCCTTTCGTCCCGCCTGTGGGGCGGGAGTCGTCGAGCGCGTGACGCGCCCGTCCGGGGCGAGACCGTCGCGGCCGGCCCCTGCCGCTGCCCAACTCGCCTCCAGCTGGCGCAAAAGGCGACGAAGCTGGCGAATGGCCGGGTCGAAGACCTGTCCAAGGCTCCGGCGCCTAAAAAAACAGCCCCGGATGCCCGGAGCGACGCGGTGCTGATCGAACTGGCCGGCGTTAGCGACTGTTAAAAAAATGTATAGCACAAAAACGGGCCCGAATCAAAAGATTCGGCCCGTTCCCGGGCGGGGCCCGCATTCAAAGGTTAACGCGCCGGTTCCCGGATCGGGAGAATCCGACGCTCGGCCGTCTGCCCTAAGCCTGGCTCATGCCATGATCGGCCGCGCCTCACGTCATGTACTGACCGCCATTCGCGGCCAGGGTCGAGCCGGTGATGAAGCCGGCGTCGTCGCCGGCCAGAAACAGGACGCAGCGCGCGATCTCCTCCGGCTCGCCGAGCCGGCCGACGGGGATGAGCGGCAAAATGCGCTTCTCGAGCACGTCGGCGGGAATGGCGCGCACCATTTCCGTGCCGATATAGCCCGGCGCGATCGCGTTGACGGTGACGCCCTTATTGGCGTTCTCCTGCGCGAGCGCCTTCACGAAGCCGATCTCGCCCGCCTTGGCGGCCGAGTAATTCGCCTGCCCCGCCTGACCCTTCTGACCATTGATCGAGGAGATGCAGATGATGCGGCCGAAACTGCGGTTGCGCATGCCCTCGATGACCGGCCGGGTCATGTTGAACAGCGAATTGAGGTTGGTGTCGATCACCGCGCGCCACTGGTCGGGCGTCATCTTGTGGAAGAAGCCGTCGCGGGTGATCCCGGCGTTGTTCACAAGCACGTCCACGGGGCCGAGGTCGGCCTCCACGCGGGCGAGCCCGGCCACGCAGGCCTCATAATTCGACACGTCCCACTTATAGACCGGAACGCCGGTCTCGGCTTTGAACTTCTCGGCCGCCTCGTCATTGCCGGCGTAATTGGCCGCGACCTTGTAACCCGCCGCCAGAAGCGCCTTCGAAATCGCCGCGCCGATGCCGCGCGTGCCGCCAGTGACCACTGCAACCTTCGCCATGGGGCCTCCCTGAGCCTTTGCCTGTTCTCGTCGGGTCGCGGCCGCGGACGATCACGCCGCGCCCGCTCTCGGGTCGTCGGGGCGGATCAGCGCTCCACGCACATTGCGATGCCCATGCCGCCGCCGATGCACAGCGTGGCGAGGCCCTTCTTCGCGCCGCGGCGCTGCATTTCGAACAGGAGCGTGTTGAACACGCGGGCGCCGGAGGCCCCGATGGGGTGGCCGATCGCGATGGCGCCGCCGTTCACGTTCACGATGGCCGGATCCCAGCCCATGTCCTTGTTGACGGCCAGGGCCTGCGCGGCGAACGCCTCGTTGGCCTCCACCAGATCGAGGTCCTTCACCTTCCAGCCGGCCTTTTCGAGCGCCTTGCGGGAGGCGGGGATCGGGCCTGAACCCATCACCGCGGGATCGACGCCCGCGGTCGCCCAGGAGGCGATGCGCGCCAGCGGAGCCAGCCCGCGTCGGCTGGCCTCGGCCGCCGTCATCAGCACCACGGCCGCCGCGCCGTCGTTGATGCCCGACGCATTGCCCGCGGTCACCGAGCCTTCCTTATTGAAGGCGGGCTTGAGTTTCTGCATGCCCTCCAGCGTCGCGCCGTGGCGGATGTATTCATCCTGATCCACCACCACGTCCCCCTTGCGCGTCTGCACGACGAAGGGAACGATCTCGTCCTTGAACTTGCCGGCCTTCTGGGCCGCTTCCGCCTTGTTCTGGGAGGCGAGGGCGAAGGCGTCCTGCTCGTCGCGGCTGATCTGCCAGCGGCTGGCGACGTTCTCAGCGGTCACACCCATGTGGTAGCCGTGGAAGGCGTCCAGCAGGCCGTCGCGCAGCATGGAGTCGATCATCTTCATGTCGCCCATCTTCGTGCCGGCGCGCATATGCGCGCAGTGCTGCGACATGGACATGGATTCCTGTCCGCCGGCCACGATCACTGAGGCGTCGCCATTGGCGATCTGCTGCATGCCCAGCGCCACCGCGCGCAGGCCCGAGCCGCAAAGCTGGTTCAGGTTCCAGGCGGTCTTTTCCTGCGGCACGCCGGCTTTCATCGCGGCCTGGCGCGCGGGGTTCTGCCCCTGTCCGGCGGCGAGGATCTGGCCGAGGATCACTTCGTCGACCTCCGCGGGGTCCACCTTCGCGCGCTCCAGCGCCGCCTTGACGGCCGCCGCGCCAAGCTCGTGGGCGGGCGTGTTCGCGAACGCGCCGTTGAAGGATCCAACCGCCGTGCGCGCCGCGCCAACGACGACAATCTCGCTCGCCATGACCTGTCTCTCCTTGCTCAGCGCCCGCGCCTGAGGACCCCGTCTTGCGCGCGATCGCGCAGACTGCGTCGCGCCGGCCCGGCGCGGCATCGGCGTCCTTTCCGCCCACGATAGTTGAAGCACCGGGACGCCCGCATGGTCAAGCGCGCGCGAGCGTATGCCGCATGGGTAATTGGTCGGTGGCGTTTCGTCGAAGGCGCGGGCGCGAAACGGCGCAGCTTTGCTTGCACTGCACAAAAAGATTTCCCCGACCCGGCAAAAAGTCTTATCGTCCCTCTGCGCAAGGGAGCGCGAGCGCGGGGCGCGACGGAATGAGCACCGAGAAGAAGCCGATCACCATCAAGAAATACGCGAACCGTCGCCTTTATAACACGGGCTCGAGCACGTATGTCACGCTCGAGGATCTCGGCAAGATGGTGAAAGACGGAGACGACTTCGTCGTCATCGACGCCAAGTCGAACGAAGACATCACCCGCTCCGTGCTCGCGCAGATCATTTTCGAACAGGAAGCCAAGGACGGCCAGAGCCTGCTTCCGATCACATTCCTGCGCCAGCTGATCCGCTTCTATGGCGACAGCATGCAGATGCTCGTTCCAAGCTTCCTTGAAATGTCGCTCGCGCGCTTCACGGACGAACAGCAGAAAATGCGCGCACAGTTCCAGTCGGCGTTCGGCCCCGGAGCCATGCCCGGCCATCCGATGTTCGAAGCGCTTGAAGAGCAGACGCGCAACAATCTCGCTATGTTCTCGCAGGCGATGAGCGTGTTCAATCCGTTCATGCAGGGCATGGCGGGCGCGGGCCAGCCGACGGGTCAGCCCGCAGGCGCCGCATCCGCAGCCGGCGAGGCCGCACATGGCGCGGCGCAACCAGCCGTAGGCTCCGACTTCGACGAATTGAAGAAGCAGATCGCCGACATGCAGCGCAAGCTCGAAGGGCTCGCGCGCAATTCCTGATCGTCATCCCGGCTTGCGCGGCGTCGGCCGCCAGTCCGGCGGCGCCATTTCAAAACCTGCGAAATCGAAGCCCGGCGCGACGGTGCAGCCCACCAGCGTCCATTCGCCCAGGCTCGTCGCCGTCTGCCACCAGCCGGCGGGCACGACCGCTTGCGGGCGCTGGCCTGCGCGCAGATTCGGGCCCAGATGGAGCGCGCTCGCGTCATGCCCGTTTTCCGACATGGTGAGCACGAGCGGCGCGCCCGCATAGTAATGCCAGACCTCCGCCGCGTCGCAGCGATGCCATGCGGAGACGTCGCCCACGTCGAGCAGGAAGTAGATGAGCGTGGACAAGGCGCGCCCCTCAGCGTCCGTGCGCGGGTCGCGGAACGTCTCGCGGAAATAGCCGCCTTCGGGATGCGGCTTCAGGTCGAGAATGCGGATGACGTCCGCGGCGGTCTGGCCGCCGGATGGAAGGGTGGAGCCCATGGCGTTCTCCTGTTCGCCGACGCGCGCTTGGTCGGTCAGCCTCGGTTCTTGCGCTCGCGCAATTCCGCGAACACGTCGGCGGCGCTTGCGTGCGGCATGCCGAGCGCGGCGCGCACGCCCGCGTCGTCCGCGCGCAGGAAGGGATTGGTCGCAAGCTCAAGGCCGATCGTGGTCGGCAGCGTCGGCTCGCCGCGCGCGCGCATTTGCGCGACGTCGGCCATGCGCGTCTTCAGCGCCGCGTTGAGCGGATCGACGGTGAGCGCGAAACGCCCGTTCGCCTGCGTGTATTCATGTCCGCACCACACGCGCGTATGGGCGGGCAGGGCGGCGAGTTTGCGCAGCGACGCCCACAGCACCTGCGCCGGCGCCTCGAAGGCGCGTCCGCATCCCATGGCGAAGAGCGTGTCGCCGGCGAAGAGCAGCGCCTCGTCGGGCGCGTGATAGACCACGTGGCCGGACGTGTGGCCCGGCGTCTTGATCACGTCGAGCGCGATGGAGCCCACATGCACGCGCTCGCCCTCGCGCACATAAAGATCAGCGCCTTCGATGCGGGCCTTGTCGGCGAGCGGGGCGACCACGCGCACGCCCGGAAGGGCCGCGCGCACCTGCGCGATCCCGCCGATATGGTCCTTGTGATGGTGGGTGACGAGAATGTCGGTGAGGCGCCAGCCTGTCTGCGCCAGCGCCGCAAGCGCGGGGCCGGCTTCGGGAACGTCGATGGCCGCGGTGGCTCCCGTGGCGGGGTCGTGCAGCAGCGCGCCATAATTGTCCTGCAGGCATGGAAACTGGTGGATCTGCGCTGGCATCTGTCCTCCTCGCGAGCGCTCAGACGCTACAGAACGCGCCAAAGCCGGTCAAACGAAGGCGGGCGCGCATTGCTTGGGACGGCCCTGCGGGGATAAACTCGCGCCATGGCCGTGGACGTGATCGACCTGCGCAGTTTCTACGCATCGCCGCTGGGCGAGACGGCGGAGCGTTGCGTCGCGCGCGCGCTTTCCGAGCGCTGGTCCTCTTGCGCGGGGCTCACCCTTCTGGGCATGGGCTACGCCCTGCCTTACCTCGACGCCCTGCGGGAGAAGGCGGCGCAGACGCACGCCTTCATGCCCGCTGATCAGGGCGCCGAGCCATGGCCCGCCGAAGGCCCCAGCCTGAGCGCGCCAGTCGATCCCTGCGCCCTGCCGCTGCCGGATTCCTCGATGGATCGAATCCTTGTGGTTCATGCGCTTGAACATGCGAGCCACCCGCGCGACATGCTCGCGGAATTGTGGCGCGTGCTCGCGCCCAGCGGGCGGCTCATCCTCGTGACGCCGAACCGCGCCGGCGTCTGGGCGCGTTTCGATCACACGCCTTTCGGCCATGGCGAGCCTTATTCGCGCAGTCAGCTGCGCGCGCTCATGCGTGAGGCCCTGTTCTCGCCGATCCACTGGGGCGAGGCGCTTTACGCGCCGCCTTCGGAGCGGCGCATCGCCATCCGCGCGGCGCCGACGATCGAGAAAGTGGGTCGCGCGCTGTCGCTTCCAGGCTATGGCCTGCATGTGGTGGAGGCGACCAAGCTGCTTTATCAGCCCGTCGCCTTCCGCCAGCCCGCGCGCCGCGTCATGCCGGCCTGGAAGCCCGCGCTCGCAGCGCCAGGCCGCCTCGCCGAGGGGCGCGCCGAAGGCGAGGGCCCTTTCAGTCCTGCGTGAGCGCGCCGGGCTCCGCGAGGCCGAAGCTTTCCGCAAGGAACGCGCCGCCCAACGCAAGCCCTTCGCCGTCGATTCCGTGGCCGAGCCCGCGCGCCACATGCGCCCTGCACGCGCCGCCCGCCTCCTCGATCGCCTGCGCGCTCGCATGCAGCGCGGCGACGGGGATCACGTCGTCGTGGGAGCCGTGGATCAGCATGATCGGCGGCCAGTTAGCGCGGGCGCGCCCGGCGGCCGCCTCCTTCAGCTTTTCAGGGCCCACGAGCGCGCCTGAATAGGCGAGGATCGCAGCGGGCGGGCGCGGACGGCGCAGGCCCACATGCAGCGCCATCATCGCGCCCTGGCTGAAGCCTGCCAGGGCGAGCGCGGAATCGTCGAGGCCGCGCGCGGCGAGCTGCGCGTCGAGAAAGGCGTCGAGAACGGGCGCGGCTGCGCAGGCGCCGCTCCAGCGTTCGTTCGGATTGCGGTCGGTGAGCCTGAACCATTGGCGCCCGGAGGGCATGTATTCGCATGGCTCGTGGGCGTCTGGCGCGAGGAAAGCCGTGTCGGGCAGGGCGCGCGCCCATTGCGCGCCCAGCGAGATCAGGTCGCTCCCGTCCGCGCCGTAGCCGTGCAGGACGACGACGAGGCGGCGCGTCGCGCCAGAGCGCGGCTCGAGCCGCGGACCGTCGAGGGACGGGATCATGCGTCTTTCTCCTTCGGCGCAGGGAGCGCGCCGGCGCCAGCAGGGCCATGGGGCGCGCGCCGCGTCAAGGCTGCGCCCGCGCGGCGCGGGCTCGCCCTCGCGTCCCCTTCGCCCTATGGTGAAGGGGATGAGCGGTCATTCCACGCCTGTGCTGCGTTTCGCGCCCTCGCCGAACGGGCGCCTGCATCTGGGCCACGCCTATTCGGCGCTGTTCAACGCCCGGCTCGCGCGCCAGCTGGGCGG
>Ga0315905_10000603_pt1 | contig 38862 bp, 43 predicted proteins | sample LakEriMetagenome_5_FD_203522 | JGI IMG/M metagenome (GOLD analysis project Ga0315905, IMG submission 203522) | Freshwater fungal communities from buoy surface, Lake Erie, Ohio, United States - Buoy 4 MA121 | ecosystem: Environmental > Aquatic > Freshwater > Lake | place: USA: Lake Erie, Ohio...
TCTTGGTCTGTACTACACCAAGAAGTTAAAAAACCAAATGTTCGTAAGATTAAAAAATCATATCTATACAACACAACTACTAGTAAGTTAATTTCTTATCTTGATGTTGTTGATCCTATACAGGGAAAAATCCCCGGACCAGCAGATCAAGAAATTAGATTTAAAACATATTTTGACCCTGCTGTTTATTCAGTAGGAACTAGCGCGGTTAATGTTGACGTTGGTATGAACTGGACAAAATCGCAAGTTGGTATGTTATGGTGGGATTTAACTCGCGCCAAGTTCTTAGACAATCAAATTGGGGAAACAATTTATAGGTCAACTACTTGGAATAGGTTGTATGAAACTGCCAGTATTGATATTTACGAGTGGGTTGAAAGCAAATTCTTACCTGCCGACTGGGACATCTTATCAGGTACTGATAAAGGAACTGCTGCCGGTATTAGCGGAACATCAAAATATGGTAGTGCAGTATACAGTGTAAAAAAACGATACGATAATGTATCGAAAACTTTTATAAACACTTATTACTATTGGGTTAAAAATCCTACAATTACTCCTAATGTTTTAGACAGAAAACTATCTGCATTTAATGTTTCAAATTTAATTGCAGACCCAACTGGACAAAATTATTCTTGTATAGCGTTAACTGGCGCCAACACATTTAGTTTAATCAATGCTACTAGTTTAATTGAAGGTACTAGTTCAAATTTAAATATTCAATACTGGATTGTTGATGCTGATTACACACAACAAAATGCTCATAGTCAGTGGAAAATTATTAGTGAAAATCTTAATACTGTTATTCCTAGAGAAATAGAAAAGAAATGGGTTGACAGTTTAGTGGGTAAAGATGCGTTTGATAGAGTTGTTCCTGACCCTAGTTTGCCTATTAAACAACAATATGGCATTTTGTTTAGACCTAGACAGAGCATGTTTGTTAATAGAACTGAAGCATTAAAACAATATATCGAACGTGTAAATTCTGTACTAGCTACACGGTTAATTGCTGATGACTATGATACAAGCAATTTATTACTAGTAGATCCTTCACCTAGTCCTGTATTAGGATTATGGGATTCTTCAGTTGATACAGAAGCTGAATTAAGATTTATAGGTACTGCTAATCTTAGAGCTGCAATCTTAGAACCTATTATCATTGATGGTAGAGTTTTTGGAGTTACAATTATTGATTCTGGGTACGGATATATTAATGCACCATACTTACATATAACAGGGCAAGGAAAGAATGCTAATGTTAAGACAATTATTAACGCCACTGGACAAGTTACAGGTATAGAAATTATCAATAAAGGTGAAGGTTACTTAGATAATACAATATTTGAAATTAGACCATTCTCAGCGTTGGTACTCAGCGACTCTACTACTTTTGACAAGTGGAGTATATATGAATGGAATTCGGCAACAGTAACATGGGAAAGAACTAGAAGTCAGGGGTACGATGTTACAAAATACTGGTCTTATCAAGACTGGTATAGTGCCGGATACAATCAGTTTACTAAAATTGACCATGTTGTTGAAAACACCTATGAGTTAGCCACTCTCGATGTTGAAATTAATCAAATTGTTAAAGTTAACAATATAGGTACAGGCGGCTGGTTACTATTAGAAAAATACGCTAATATAGCAACAATTGATTATACTGAAAATTATAAAGTTATTGGTAGACAAAATGGAACAATAAAGTTTTCCAGCAGCCTATACAATTTTAGTAATTCTATTATAGGATATGGTAGTGATTTGTACGACAGTACATATTATGATAATTTAGCTGTTAAAGAGCTAAGAATTATTATTGATACTATTAAAACTAAAATACTAGTTGACGATTTAAAAGTTGAATACTTAAAATTATTCTTTTCTAGTGTAAGGTATGCTCTGCAAGAACAAGCATTTGTTGATTGGGCATTTAAAACAAGTTTTGTTAAAGCTACACACAATGTTGGAGATTTAAAACAAAAAGTTACCTACAATAGTGACAACCTTGAAAGTTTTGAAGACTATGTTAATGAAGTTAAACCTTATAGAACTCAAGTTAGAGAGTATATCAGCTCTTATTCAAAAGTAGATCCTAATCCAAATAGTGTAACTGACTTTGATTTACCTCCATTAATTAATGAAAACTTTACAGTTGATCCGTTAACTGTTAAAATTTCTCCTACCGGAGCAATTGAAAGCGGGTACGCTGTTTTACAACAGTATCCGTGGAAACATTGGTACGATCATGTTGGATTTAAAATTACCACTATTGAAATTGTTGACGGAGGCTCGGGATACATCGACAATCCGGTAGTTAGGATTAATGGTGGGTTTGGGACCGGCGCAGTTGCTAAGGCTTATATATCTAATGGTAAAGTTAACAGAATACAATTGGTTAATTCTGGAACTGGTTTCTTAAAAGCTCCTGAAATTGTAATTGACGGTGGTCTTGCAGTCGACGGAGTTCAAGCTAGAGCTGTGGCTATTATTGAAAGTGAAGTTGTACGTGCTAATAAAATTAGTATTAAATTTGATAGAACTAGCAAAACTTATTTTGTATCTGAAATTACAGAAACAGAAACATTTGTAGGAACTGGTTCAAGACTACAATTTGCTTTAAAATTCAGCCCATTAACTAAGATTGGTACGTCGTCTGTTAAGTTATATCAAGTAGGATTAGATCCCGATAATGCAACAGTTACGGGGGTTGATGTTCTTAGAGAAGATTATACATTAACTAGTAAAAAATCAACTGCAAAAGGTTACACAAGTTATTCAGGATTGTTAACTTTAGCTACTGCTCCTGCAGTAGGCGAAACAATTAGAATAACTTATACAAAAGATTTTAACCACCTATCTGCAACTGATAGAATTAAATTCTATTATAACCCAACAACTGGAATGTTAGGCAAAGACGCAGACGACTTCTATGCTCAACTAATGACAGGTGTTGACTACGGCGGAGTAAGCCTAACTGGATTAGGATTTAACATTGGCGGTGGATGGGATACTCTTCCTTTCTTTACTGACAGTTGGGACGGATTTGATGCAGACTTTGACGACTACATTAAAGTTGTAGGATCAGACAGTGATGCACACTACGAGCACCAACTACCTTATACTCCTACTGCTGGAACAATTTTAAATGTTTATGTAAATGAACAACGAATTGATGATCCGTATTTTGATCTATATGATGGTTCTACTGTACAACCTAATGGCAGAAAAGTTGCGCCAGCCGGAGCAGTGATGAAAACTATCACTGCCAGCGGCACAACAGATATTTTCTATTTGCCAAACAACAGTGATGGTACTTATCTTGACATAAATGAAGGAGATAGAATTATATTCCGTAAGAATACTAGTGACGGAAGTATTACTCCTCGTCCAGAAGAATACGATACACAACTAAGTGGCGGAAATCTAGCATACACTACTGCTACTGGCCTAGCCACAGACGACATTAATATTGATGGCGACGGATTTGTAACTGCAATGACTAGTAATGCCCCAGAAGAAGTTGTTCCTGGTCAAATTGTAGATACAGTGGCCATCAAAGTGTTCCAACTACCAACGTCTGGATCTAGTAAGATATTGTTTAAAAATTATATTGGCAATGGATCTAATACTGAATTTAGTCTAGCACAGATTCCATTGCAATCAGCAAGTGTGTTTGTAAAATTAGACAATCTAATTTTAACACAAGGTGTTGATTATATAATTAATTGGGCACAGAAGAAAGTTGTACTTTCTGTAGCCCCTGCTAATAAGAAAATCGTCAGTGTAATTACATTTAGTATTGCTTCAGAATTTTTATTAGATACAAATTATTTTGTTTCTGATGGTAGTACTTTGGAATATATCACAAATGCACCTTGGTCTAATGATGATTCTACTGCGTTTGGTAGCATTGTTCTTGTTAACGGAGCAACAGTAGCATATGAATTATTTAGAACAGACAACAGCTATGCTAGACCAAATTGTGTAGGAATTAATTTAACTGCTGTTCCGGCAGTTGATGCATTAATAACATATATGATCACTAGTGATGCTAATTCTTCTGCATCTGTTATTAAGACTGAAGAACTAGCAGTAGATGGTAGTACTAGAGTATTTGATATAGTGAACCCGGTGGGGCTTGCATTGCCGTATGAAAATAATATTCTTGTGTTAGTAGACGGAGAAATATTAATACCGTCTATGACAGAATATTTCACCATGAAAGATAATTCTTTAACGTACAATCTTGCTAAGTTTAAGAGCGAACCTTTTGTAATTAACCCAGTTGATTGTAAAGTTTACATTGATGGAGAACTACTATCTTATAGTTCTCAATATGTGTTTGATTTGTCAGTTGTGTCAATAACATTAGATCCTTCAGTTTACAATGAAGGTAGCGTGTTAGCTATTGTCAATTACAGAGATAGTGAATATACTATTGATAATGATAGTACTGTTGCTCAAATTACTTTTGCAACTGCTCCTCTTGCAAACAGCACAGTTGAAGTTGTTACTTTCTACAATCACAATGTAGAAAATATCATTCGCACTAATGAATTTGTAGGCGTTACTAGCTCGTTAGATATCGATACTCCCGACTACTACAGATATCACAGCCTAGCTGGAAATCAATTAGAATTGTTTAAGTCTGTAAAATTTGATGACTATATTTGGGTTATTAAAAATAATCAAATGCTAACACATAGCGTTGATTATCATTTAAATTCAAATCTACGTAGTATTACATTGGCTGTTCCGTTAATAAATTCAGACGTACTAGATATAGTATTGTTTAGTGATGATCACATAACGCAAGGTTACGGTTGGATGCAGTTTAAAGATATGTTAAATCGTACACACTACAAGAGAATTTCTAAAGCTAAGAGTACTAGATTAGCAGCAGATCTTGGACAGTTTGACATTCAGATAACAGTCGAAGATGGATCAACTCTAGCACCGCCTAATCCTACTCTAAACTTACCAGGTGTAGTAGAAATACTTGGAGAAAGAATTGAGTACATGTCTAAAGTTGGAAACACATTAAGTAGACTTCGTAGAGGTACATTAGGTACTGGCGTAAAAACAACCTATGTTGCAGGTACACTAGTTCAAGATATTGGGCCTACTGAAACTATACCTTATGCTGATCAAACTATTGTCAAGAAAGGCGACCCAATAGATACTCCTCAGTTATATACTAATGGAACTTTAGAATTGCCGTATGTACCAAACATTAACGATATAGAAGTATTTGTAGCGGGCCGTAGACTTAAAAAATCTAGTTACCAGTTATTCCAACAAGAAGCAATACGTCAAGGTAAACTTGATGCTACGTTAGCTAGCAATGACAAAGATTATCCTGACAGTTCTGAGGGTGACATAACATTTGCTGCTGAATTTGCAGTTAATGGAACATCTACATTACAACTAACAGAACTACCGTTAATATTATTAGAAGATTCGTCAGAGAATAAGTTTGAAGTAATTGTTGTTAAGAAAATTGGACAAGTTTGGGAAGATCCTGGACGCACGTTACAGCAGTCTAATGGCGCTGTAGCTAAGTTCTTAAAAGACACTGAGACTAATTTCCCAGAATATCCTGTGGAATAAATATGATTAAATATACTAAAGAGAGCAATTATGCAAGGTAAAGATTTATCCGGAATCCACATCGAAGGTCATATAAAGATACATGATCCAAAGAGCGGAGAAGTATTCATTAATAAACGTAATGCTATCCATTATGAAAATATGAGTATTTCTCTAGCAGAAAGCATTGCCAATGCTGGGCAAGGATTCATCTATGAAATGTCATTTGGCAACGGTGGAACCACAATAGACCCAACTGGTATTATTACCTACTTGACCCCTAATAGCACTGGAACAAACGCTAGTTTATACAACGAAACTTATAGTAAAGTGGTTGATGACCGCGCAGTTGTAAATTTAGATCCTACAAGAAATAAAATAGAAACACGACATGTAACTGGTACAAACTATACTGATGTCTTTATTACTTGTTTGTTAGACTACGGCGAGCCTGCAGCTCAAGAAGCTTTTGATAATACAAATAATAACGAAAGTGCTTATGTATTTGATGAATTAGGACTACGTGCATATAGTACAACGGGTACTGGTAGATTGTTAACGCATGTTATCTTCCATCCTGTGCAGAAATCATTAAATCGTTTAATTCAAATTGACTATACTGTGCGTATTCAAAGTCTAACAGGTCTAAGTGAGGTAGCATAATGTCATATCAAATAGACCGTACTGATAAAACAAACTATGGTAGCATTACTGTAGCAGATCAAGAAATTAATCAAGAAACAAGTCTAGGGTTTGTTGGTAAAAATTATACAGGTTATGCAAAAACTTTTGGTGAAAACTTTTTACACTTATTAGAAAATTTTGCAAAAGCTACTGCACCAACAAATCCAGTAATTGGACAACTATGGTATGACACTAATTCTACAGCAAATCCTTCACAACCTCAGTTAAAAGTATACGATGGCACTAAATGGGTAGCAGCCGGTAACGTTGAACGTAAACCTAATCAGCCAACCTCGGCAACAATTGGGGATTTATGGGTAGATACTGCTAATCAACAACTATACTTGTGGTCAGGATCAACTTGGATATTAGTAGGACCTCAATTTAGTGAAGGTACACAATCTGGACCTGTGGTTGAAAGTGTATTTGATACATTAAATTCACCACATGTTATTATAAAATTTATTGTAGGCGGAGAAATTGTTGTTATTATTAGCAAGGATGCATTTACGCCTAAGGTCACAATTGACGGATTTGCGGTTGTTAACCAAGGTATTAATATATCCAAAAAAGATTTTGATCTTGACGGTAATATGTTAAACAAACTATGGGGAACAGCAGAATCATCAGACGCATTAACAGTATCAAATGAAATAGTTCCTGCTGCAAATTTCCTTAGAAGTGACAAAGTTAGTACAACTAATTATGGTATTAGTATTAGAAATAACTCTGGACTTACATTTGGTTCAGATTTAAATGTATCACTAAGTACAGAAAGTGGAGATACTGTACTTTATAACAGTACTGCTGGAAAAAGTTTATTTGTTAAATTAAAAACACAATCTGGTGCTGTTGAAAGAGTTATAACTGTCACTAATACTAATGTAGGTATTAATAAAACTAATCCTACAGAAGCGTTAGATGTAACTGGAAAAATTGTAACTAGTGACGGGTTAACAGTAACATCAACAACAAACGCAACAGACTTATTAACAGGTAGTATCAAAACTGTTGGTGGAGCAAGTGTAACTAAAAGTTTGTTTGTAGGACAGGGTATTGATGTTACTGGAACAATTGACTCGAACAATATTATTCCTAAAACAACTAGTGTGTATGATCTAGGTAGCTCTACAAAATCGTTTAACAGAATTTACGCCGATGCGGTAGGCAATGTTGATAATTCAACACAGTTTGTAGGAACATTTACCGGAAGTTTTGCCGGATCTGTTACTGGTACCGCGTCTAGATTAACAAGTCCTACGGTGTTTAGTATTACTGGGGATGTTGCTAGTACCAATGCTATTAGTTTTACAGGTCAGCAACCTAGTGGTGTTGCTACTTTTATTACAGAACTTAGTGCAGATTTTATTAATAATAAAACAACAGCTACGGATTCTTTAGCAACTGATCAAATTCTTATTAATAGACCTAGTGTTGGCCTAAGAAAAATAACAAAAACTACATTTTTAGCTCAGGTGGCAACGGTTCCTACAGCAGCAATATTTCCATTTGCAGGCGCAGAAACTGCAGTACCAAATGGATACTTGTTATGTGATGGCGCTGAAATATTAATTAGTAATTATCCAGAGTTATATGCCGTTATTGGATATACTTATAAAGCAGTAGGTAGTCTAGTAGGTCTTGCTACGTTTGGATTACCTGATTTAAGGGGTAGATTTCCGTTAGGCGCTGATAACATGAATAATGGAATAGAAGTTCCATTATTACCAACCGGTGCAACTTCGGGACCAACTACTGTAGACGTAGATGATAATTCTAGTTTAACTGCAAATCGAGTAACTGATGTTACGGCTGATACAATCGGTGAAGGCAACGGGGTTGAAGAACGTGCTATTATTACTAGTAATCTTCCAGAACACCAACACGATATGAAAGGCTCTGCTGGTACACAGTTTTATGCTATTAGAGATAACACAAGTTCTGAAATTATTCCTGACATTGATGCAGTGGACCATACAACAACTGGTGGAAGCATTAGTGGTAACGCAAAATTTTTACCTAATAGTGGCGGCATACTGGGAGCAACGTCAACTGATGTACCATTAAATGTAATGAACCCATATCTAACAATTAATTATATTATTTTTACTGGTAGGATTGCATAATGGCATATAAAATAAACAAAACTGACGGTTCATTATTAACTGAAATTGTAGACAGCACGATTGATCAAACAGCTAGCGACCTTACACTTATAGGTAAAAATGTATCCGGCTTCGGCGAATTTATTAATGAAAACTTTGTAAAACTTCTTGAAAATTTTGCAGCCACTAGTTCCCCAAATAATCCTATTGCTGGTCAAATATGGTATGACACCAGTCAGAATAGATTAAAGGTCTACGACGGCGCAGGGTTTAGACAAGGCAGCGGCCCTATAGTATCAGGTGCAGTGCCATCTAACTTAGTGCAAGGAGATTTATGGATTGACAGTTTAGAAAATCAATTGTATTTTTATGACGGAACTGATAGACAACTCGCCGGCCCAATATATAAAGCAAGTCAAGATGTTTCTGGATTTACTGTTGACACAATTATTGATTCTAATAACTCAGAAAAAACTGTATTGAAGCTATGGGTTAATGGTATATTGTTAGGAATATTCAGCAGAAACACTATAGAATTTACGCCTAAGGTTACAATTACTGATTTTTCAGGAACAATTAAACCTGGATTTAATGCAAGTACACTTGCAGGAATGAAATTTAATGTAACTTCTAGTAAAGCTGATGCACTAGTTGATACTCTAGGAAATCTATATACTTCTAATAGTTTTATGAGTACAACTGCTAATACTACGACTACTGGACAGATTAGAATTCAAAATTCAACACCGTTAATTCTTGGTGCTAATCAAAACTACGAAGTAACCGCAACTACAACTGCACTGGCAATAACTAGCAATAATGCTGGACAAAATTATCAAATTAAAATTAAAAATGCCGGCGGGACACGAGATGCAATCACGGTAAGAGCAACTACTGAACGTGTTGGTATTTTTAACGATAATCCTGCATACACATTTGATGTAAATGGCGATGCAAGAATTACAGGTAACCTTACAGTTGAAGGTGTAACTACTAGTATTGAAAGTACTAATTTAATTATTGAAGATAAAAACATTGTTATAGCAAATGTTGCTTCCCCGACAAATTTTACAGCTGATGGCGGCGGCATAACGATCAAAGGATCTACTGATAAAACAATTGTGTATAATCAGTCTAATAATAGATTTAATATTTCTGAATCTATCAATCTTGCTTCGGGTAAGACACTACAAATTAATGGAGTTACTGTTATTTCAGGTAGTGCATTGGGTAGTGGAATCACTAGTGCTCCGGGAATTACAGCGTTTGGCCCACAAACAGAAATCACAGTTGATAACTTATATCTAAATTCTAATAGAATACAGTCAATTAACACTGACGGTGATATTGAATTAGAACCAAACGGATTAGGGAATGTTGCACTTTACGGTAGTCCTAAAATTACAGGTCTTGCTACCCCAACAACGGGTACAGATGCAGCCAATAAAACCTATGTTGATAATACTGTAAATGCAAAAGCTCTTGCACTTAGTATGGATACAACAGGGTTAAATGATTTACAAATATCAAACTATTTGCAAGAAATTGCCCCAGCTGCTAATTATGTTTTAGGAACACAGGCTAGAATACATTGTACACGACAAATATCTACTTATGCATCAACTCCGTTAACAGCTAGTACATATCCTAGCACTAGCGGCAATATAGTTAAAACTTATGTAGCAGTTGATAAAGTAGGCGGTTCAGAAAATCAGCCAGTTTTAGAAGATATTGCAGTGACATTAAACTTAGGAAATTCAACAGTGACTGTTGAAAGAACTACAAAATTATTTGAAATTAACATTATTACGGGCGTATGGACATATGTTTCAACTATCAGCGGCCCGACAATAACATGATTATAATACAGCTAAATACAACGAGTTAAGGGGTTGCTTGCATGCCATACAGCATTAATAGATATAATAATACGTTACTAACCGTTGTTGAAGACGGGACCATTGATAGTACGCTCGATATTAAACTTATCGGAAAAAACTATGCCGGTTACGGAGAAGTACAAAATGAAAATTTTGTAAACCTACTAGAAAATTTTTCAGGAACAACAGAGCCCCCTCGCCCTATAAGCGGACAAATTTGGTTTGACAGCAATCTTAATAAGTTAAAATTCCGTGATAAAAACAATGCTTGGAGAACAACAGGCGGCGCTGAGGTTGGTGCAAGCGAGCCTACAACAGCATTATCTACTGGTGATTTTTGGTTTAAAACAAGCACAGATCAGCTGTATGCATGGAACGGTTCAGAATACGTACTAATTGGTCCAGAAGCAGCATTAGGTCAAGGAACTACACTCTTACGTTCTAGAACAGTGTCAGATACCATAGGCGGAGCCCATGCGATTATTGAAGCCATCGTAGATGATGCCACTGTTCATATTATCTCGTCTGATGAATTTACGTTAGATGGAGCATTAAATCCTATAACTGGATTTAGTGTGATCAAGAAAGGGTTAACTCTTGTAAACACTGGATCAGACGGAATAACTACTTCCGATCATAGATATTGGGGCACTGCAAGCAATTCTTTAAAACTTGCCGGGTTGCCCGATTCAGCATATCTTAAAGTTGCAGACTATGGCGGATTTGATGACATAGGATTTACACTAGGGGACAGTGATGATCTAGCAGTATTCATTGATGTTGACGGGATTACACCAGTTATTAGAAATGTTCTTAGCAATACAATTAAGTTTCAAACTACTAGCTCGGGTATAAAGACTCCATTAACACTAGTGGCAAATGATATTTTACCAGGAACGACTGCTGTTTCTAATATTGGGTCAAATACATACAAATATGCAACGGTATATGCAGCATCGTTTGATGGTGTAGCAACTCAATCGACCACTTTGTTTTTTAACGGAGGGTATCGATCGGCGGTTGGCAATGCCAGTACAGCTAACTCAATAGTTGCTCGTGATGCTAGCGGTGATGTTTACGCCAATTTATTTCAAGGTACTGCTACGGCAGCTAGATTTGCTGACTTGGCAGAAAAATATCTTGCAGATGCCGAGTACGACGTAGGCACAGTTGTTGCAGTAGGCGGCGATAAAGAAGTTACTGCTGCTAAATATGGTGATCGTGCATTAGGCGCAGTAAGTGCTAGTCCAGCGTTCATGATGAACAAAGATTTAGAAGGCGGGACATATATAGCATTAAAGGGCCGTGTACCTGTTAAAGTACAAGGTGCAGTGCGCAAAGGACAAAGACTAGTTGCAGCTAATAACGGTACGGCAGTGGCTGCAGTTCCGCATGCAAATGATATATTTGCAATAGCTTTAGAGTCTAGTGACGACACTGGTGTTAAATTAATTGAAGCAGTAATACTATAAGGGATAGAAAATGACAGCAGGTGTTGGACAACTAATACAAGTTAATGACTTTAACTCTATTAGAACTAAAATTAATAATGTTATGGGAACAGGTACAGATGGTTACGGCCAAGCATTATCTAGTATTGATGCTACATCTAGTTCTACACAAACTGCAACATTTTGGAATAATTTAAGAATAGATATTGCTAAATGTCGTGGCCACCAAACTGGCAGTAACGAATTGTTAAACTTATCAGAGCCGGTTAGTACAACTCCTAGTGCAGGACAGGTACAAATTATATCAGAAGCAGTTAGGGCCCAATATGATACAATGGCAGATTCTTGTGTTACGAATAAAAGAGTGTGTGCAGTTGGACAAGGATCTCCAGAAGCTATTGCTAATGGGGTAGGTACTAGATCAACAAATTGGCGAGTAAACATTACACATTCCGTAACTACCGAATTTACTTCGGCATTAGCAGCAAGGTATTTCTTTAATGCAGGCGGACAAATTAGATTCAGTGGAAGTAGAGTAGGAACTGCAGCATCTACTAAAGATACTAGCTGGACTAATCTGTTACAACAACAAGGCACAGTATTTATGGACTATACTGGAACAGGCCAAGCAATTGCTGGCACTCCTTCTAATTCATTTGGTACTTCAACTAGTATAGGTTTTTTTGATCTAACAACTTCTAATCAACAAATTTATATTAAAAATGCCACTGCTGGTACGTATGCTGAAAATTATTATCGCGTATTAGCTAAACTTAATACAGCATTTGGATCTGGAACAGAACCTACATCTATTATATTCACCATAGAATTTACTGATGCAGATACTGGTGATCAAACCGGCCTTGGAGCACCTGTCGACGAATTCGTTACAGGTACATTGACCAGTACTGTATCTATGTTTAGACCATCAGGTAGTAACGTATCCGTTACTGGTCCGACCATCGCTTCCCCAACTTTCAGCGGCTCATAAATTTTCTAACCCAGTAGATCGTTGCATAATTACAGTATAGATTGTAATTATGGAGTATCTACATGAATGAGCAAGTTACTAAGGCCTTCAATATAGCCAACTTAATGGCTACTATGGCCAATCAAAAACGTATTTTAAAAGAAGAATTTGAACAAACACTGTTTTATTTTCATAACGGTGGCACATTTCAAGCTACTCCTGTATTAATTTCCTATGTTCAAAGTCTAAAATTATTAGAGTTAGAAGAAACTGTAATAGTTGATAGTAATGGAATTCCAATTCTTGTAAAAAGTCTTTCTAACTTTTTAGAACAACTATTAGATTGTCATGTACGAGCTAATAATTTGTATTTTACAAAATACGAAGATTTAAAAAAATCTAGATCTGTAGAAAGTATCCTAGCATAATGACACAGGGAGTTTTAATTTTTGCATTTAACAGTGAGTTCAATTATCAAGAACTTGCACTGGCAGCAGCTAAACGAGTCAAAGAACATTTACAGTTACCAGTTAGTTTGGTAACTGATGCAACGACCTTGCTACCAGAAATATTTACATCCGTATTTGATAAAATAATTTTTTCTCAAGATACTTCTACACAAACTAAAACCTTTTTTGATGGTGCTATTGCATCAAATGTTTACGTTTGGAAAAATGCAAATCGATATCAAAGTTATGATCTAACTCCGTACGATGAAACACTAGTTATTGACGCAGATTATCTTGTTAACAGTAATTTTTTATTAAATTGTTTTAAGTTAGAAAAAGATTTTTTAATTTACAAAGACTCATATGACTTAACAGGATGGAGAACAGGTAACGAGTTCAAATATGTAAATCAACATTCTATACCATTTTACTGGGCAACAGTGTTATATTTTAAGAAAACACCCAATACTCGTATACTGTTCGATCTAGTTGATTTCATACGACAAAACTGGAACTACTATAGATTAATCTATCAAATTCCTGAAAAGAAATTTAGAAACGATTATGCATTTAGCATTTCGTTACATATCTTAAATGGTTATGTTACCGATAATGTTGACACAATTCCTGGAAGAATGTATTATGTTACAGATAAGGATATTCTAATTGCCGCAACACCCACATCCTGCACTTTGTTAGTTGAAAAAGAACATGCAATGGGTGAATATACTGCCTTGAAAATTTCCGATGTTGATGTGCATGTAATGAACAAGCACAGTATTTTAAGGGTGTTGAATGACTAAGGGACATTTAATTTTTGCACAAAATTCTGATATTGATTATGTTAGACAAGCCTATGCATTAGCATTGTCAATTAAACAACATAATAAAATAAACAACGTTTGTTTAATGACAAATGATTCAGTGCCGTTTGAATATACAAAAGCATTTGATCACATAGTTTCAATTCCATGGGGAGATGCTGCCGAAAAATCTGAATGGAAAATTGAAAACAGATGGAAGATAATTTATGCAAGCCCTTATCAGGAAACACTAGTTTACGATTCAGACATGCTAGTATGTTCTTCTAATGATCACTGGTGGGACTATTTAGAAAATAAAAATATTGCATTAGCCGGAAATGTACAAACATACAAAGGCGAAATTGTGACTAACAATTTTTATAGAAAATCTTTTGTTGAAAACAATCTACCAGATTTGTATTTTGGAATACATTACATTAAAAAAAATAAAAGATCTTATGAATTTTACAAATGGTTAGAAATTATTGTAAAAAACTGGAAACAATACTACAGCATTTATACTCCTAATAATCCTCAAAAGTTTTGTAGTATGGATGTATCATCGGCCATTGCAGCAACAATATTAGATGCCAAAGAAGAATTTGGCACAGGTAATCCTTTAACTTTTACGCATATGAAGCCGGCAATACAAAACTGGCATGATATTCCAGATACATGGCAATCGGCAACTACTATGCAGTTTACTGATCATGCCGATCTTAAAATATCAAATTTTTTACAAACAGGTGTTTTTCATTACACTGAGAATGATTTTCTTACTGACGATATTATAAAAAAATTAGAGGCTGTATATGAATCAAGGTATTGAAGGCATTGACTTTATAAGTGAAGAAGACCGCTTGCGTACAAACACAATGTTTTCTGCTCCTAATATGTTTTATGTATATTATGACGAAAACAATAACATATATTCAATTACAAATGAAAAAAAAGAGTCTGGAAACTTTGTTGAAACTACTGAAGCTTTAGTTAAAGATTTCCTTGAAGGTAAAAAAGATTATAAAAATTTTAAAGTTAAAGGTAGTAGAAATAAACAATTTGTTGAAAACACTGTGCATGTTAAATCTGTTTATAAAGATTTTTCTGTAATAACAGCTTGTGAAACTACTCCTGAGTTAGCAGTATCTATTAAAGACAAAAAAATAGTTTTTAAAATTAATCCTGACATTACAGGATATAGCGGAAACTTACAATTTTTTATTGTTGATAAAAACGATTATAATTGGTTATTTGAAACTTTAGAGGTAAGTTTAGAAGACATTCAACTGCATGGAATTGTTGAAAAATCTTTAAATTATAACTTTGAAAATATTGCCATACTTACTAAGAACTTTTTTAATTCTTATGGAATAGTAAATGACTAAAAAAATTAAATTAATAGACTATGATGTTGTTTATCTAAGCTATGACGAACCCAATGCTGAAAAAAATTATGCCGACTTGCTAACAAAGATTCCTTGGGCAAAACGTGTTCACGGTGTTGACGGCAGTGACAGCGCACACAAGGCCTGTGCAAGACTTGCAGAAACAGACCGTGTTACTATTATTGATGGTGACAATATTATTAAGCCTGAATTAATTCAACAGTCTGTTGAATTTGTTGACGAAGTAGACCTGTCTAAATCTGTTCTATCATATGCGGCAGAAAACATTATTAATGGTTTACAATACGGTAATGGTGGAATTAAGAACTGGGATAGAGAATTAGTGCTAAACATGAAGACTCATGAAAATGCTGATCCTACAAATGATAAAACTCAAGTAGATTTTTGTTGGGATATAAACTATCTACAGTTAAAAAGCTGTATGAGTTATGTACATAATAACGCTACTCCCCAGCAGGCGTGGCGAGCAGGATTCCGCGAAGGTGTAAAAATGAGTTTACTTGAAGGTAGCAAGCCTTCAAAAGATTTACCATTTGACAAACAAATTCACTGGAAGAATTATCATAGACTAGTAACATGGATGAATGTTGGCGCAGATGTTGAACACGGTATTTGGGCCATGTACGGTGCTAGATTGGGTTGCTGGATGACTAATCTTAAAGATGATTGGGATCATACTAATGTACGAGATTTTAAGTATCTCAATAGTCTATGGAATACTTTAGAAACAAGTGTTGACTTTGACTTGTCTGCAGAAATGTTAGAATTAGGTACACAGCTAAGAGATCAGTTAGGCATACTTACAGGACCTAGCATATTAGATGCTGATCAAAGTAAATTTTTTAAAGCATTATACACAAATCCTCCTCGTATGAAAAATAACTGGGTTATAGAGTAATGTACGATATTGTTTTTATAAGTTATAATGAACCTAATGCTGATGAAAACTGGCAAAGATTAGCGTCTAGATTTCCCTTGGCTAAACGTGTGCATGGAGTTAAAGGCATCCATCGAGCACATATAATGGCTGCAAAAAAATGTTTCACACATATGTTTTGGGTTGTAGATGGTGATGCAGTAATACTTGATACTTTTGATTTTAGTTATAAAACTAAATTGTTAGACACTGTGCATGTATGGAGAAGTATCAATCCTATAAATGATTTAGAATATGGAAATGGCGGAGTAAAGTTATTACCTAGAAGTATGACAATTAATATGGATGTTACAAAGCCAGATATGACAACTAGTATTAGTGAAAAGTTTAAACCAGTTTTAGAAGTTAGCAATATTACAGCATTTAACAGTGATCCTTTTAACACTTGGAAGAGTGCATTTAGAGAATGTTGTAAATTATCAAGTAAAATAATTGATAGACAAAAATCAGATGAAACTCAGCAAAGATTAACTGCATGGTGTACTAAAGGTGCAGATAGAATTTACGGAGACTATGCATTAGCAGGTGCTAAAGCAGGAGCATTATATGGAACTAACAATTCAAATAATGTTGACGCATTAAAAATGATCAATGATTTTGAATGGTTAGAGAAACAATATGGAAAATAAAAACGATGCAGTTGAGTTATTATTTGGATTAGAAACTTATTGTGAGTTTTTAAAAAAAGGAGAAGACAGGGCGTTTATACATGATATCATTAATGTCTTAAGAGCAGAAAACGTTAATGAGTCTATGCTTAATTATTGTCTTAAGCGACTTAACAGAGACGAGTTGTTTAGTTCAATTAACTCCTTTTCTAAAAATAATGATATACAACCGATTAAAGACGGGTTAAGCAGAAGTCAAATTCGAAGTAAAATATGGCTTATAGAAGAACTATCTAAATTAGGAATTAAATATTCCAATATTGTAATTATGGGAGGCTGGTTTGGTCAGCTAGTTAGTATATATGATAAAATATTAAAATTTGACAAAATTAGAATTTTAGATCTTGAAAAATCTTTTTGTGAAGCTAGCGATTATACATTTAATTTAAAGTATCTTGAAAATTATAAAGTTAAAGCTGTGTGTGCAGATATAAACAAATTAACATTGCACAAAAACGGATACGAATGGCCTGTTACTAATTTTAAAGAAAACACAGAATATGTAGAAAAATTTGTACCTGACCTAATTATTAACACAAGTGCAGAGCACATGAGCGAAGATTGGTTTCATCAGATTAGATTTAAAGAACTAGAATCTAATCCTATTGTGGCAATACACAGCAATAATATGTTTGATGGTGAAGGCCATATTAATTGTGTGCATAGCGTTAACCATATGAAAAAGAAGTTTCCAATGAACGAAATTTTATTTGAAGGTGAGCTTCAACTTAAAGGGTATAAGCGAGTAATGCTTATAGGAAGACCATGATAGACAATCTTGAATTACGAGACTTACAAAAAGAAGCAGCTAGAGCATTAACAGTTATGGAAGCTACAAATAACAACATCTACAAGTATAATGTTCAAGCCTATCATAACAGTCAAAATTGGTATCGAGCTGTTATTAAAGACTATGTAGAAAAGTACGGAGACCTTCCTAGTCGTGTTGGCCCTGCAAAAGAAATAAAATTAGTGATGGAATAATGTTATACACATATAATGAAATTAAGGCAGTACACTTAGAAATTACAGATAACTGTAATGCAGCCTGTCCTATGTGCGCTCGTAACATTAATGGCGGTCAAGAAAATCCACAACTTCCGGGTACTGAACTATTCATAGAAGATATTAAACGTATATTTGAACCTAACTTTATAGCACAGTTAGATCGTATGTACATGTGTGGAAACTATGGTGATCCAATTGTTGCAAGAGATACATTAGAAGCCTTTGCTTATTTTAGAGAACATAATCCTAAAATGAATCTCAGCATGATGACAAACGGGTCGGCTAAGAAGCCTGAGTGGTGGAAAACACTTGCACAAGTATTAGGCCCTAAAGGATACGTTACTTTTAGTATAGACGGATTAGAAGATACTAATCATCTATATAGACAAAATACCGTTTGGTCTAAAATTATGGAAAATGCATCTGCATTTATTGCAGCCGGCGGCAGAGCACGTTGGGATTATATTGTATTTGCACATAACGAACACCAAGTAGATGCTGCAGAAGCATTGTCAAAATCTATGGGGTTTGAACGATTTCAATTTAAAAAGTCTGCTAGATTTTTTAGTAATGCCAGCGGTGTTACTAAAGAAATGCATCAAGCTGCTAATCGTAAAGGAATCGCAACTACATTATTACAAGCACCTGCTAATCCTAAATATCGAAATGCTGCTTTAGAAGAACTCAGTAAGATTGCCAAATCAGAAGCCCCTATTAAATTTTTACCAAGTAAGCAAGAAGATTTAGCAGGGTATATTTTTCCACAAGTCTTCCATAAAGACACTGAAAAGAAAAAACCAATGGAAAAATATTGGGATGAAGTTCCAATCAAATGTAAAGTAGCAGAAGAAAAAAGTCTTTATATTTCAGCAGAAGGTATTGTGCAACCTTGTTGTTGGACAGCTGGACAAATGTATGTTTGGTACTGGACTCCTAAAGGTGGACAAATATGGAACTTGATAGAACAAGTTGGCAAGGACAACCTCAATGCTACTAAATTAAATTTAGAAAGTATTGTAAATGGTAAATTTATGCAAGACCTTATTCCTAATAGTTGGAAAAAATCTAGTTGCGCAGATGGCAAACTTGCTGTATGTGCAAAAACTTGCGGCACAAAATATGACGCATTTGAGGAACAATTTAAATAATGAATAATTACCCTTCTAAAACATGGTGTATCCTTCCTTGGGTACATCTTAGCACACGCCCTGACGGTAGTATGCGAGTATGTTGCACGGCTAATGCTAGCGGTGTCGCCGCCACTAACGAAGAAAAAGTAGGCGGATCACAAGTTGGAGTACTTAAAAACGATGAAGGTTTACCTAGTAATCTCAACAACACAGACTTTCAAACAGCCTGGAATAGCAACTACATGAAGAATGTTCGTAAGCAGATGCTTGCAGGAGAACAACCGCCTAGCTGCACTAAATGCTACAAAGAAGAAGCAGCGGGACATAACAGTAAAAGAATGTGGGAAACTGAGTATTGGAGACAGCGTGTTGATGTAGACAAGTTGATTAATGAAACTAACGAAGACGGCAGTGTTCCTCCACAATTAGCCTACATTGATTTGCGTTTTGGGACTAAGTGCCAACTAGCCTGCATCATGTGCAGTCCCCATGACAGCAGTGGCTGGATCAAAGATTGGCAGAAAGTATTTCCTACATTAGAAAATGAGGGAGTCAAAAAAATATGGCAATGGGATAATAAAGGCAGCATCAACGGCAGCAGTTATAATTGGCACAAACAAAATCCTGTGTTCTGGCAGCAGTTCTATGAACAAATTCCCCACATGCAACAGGTCTACTTTGCCGGAGGAGAACCGCTGATCATTGACGAACATTACGAAATTCTTGAAGAAATTATTCGTCAAGGTCGTGCTAAAGATATTGAGATACGTTACAACAGCAATGGAGTTGAATGGCGTGAAGACCTATTTGAGTTATGGAGTCATTTTAAGATTGTGCGCTTTCATTATAGTGTGGACAGTATAGGGTCAATGAATGAGTACATACGTTATCCTAGCAAGTGGGAAAGAACTACAGAAGTGTTTAAAATTTTAGATGAGCAAACACCTGACAATGTAGAAGTTACTATAGCTTGTGCAGTTAATGCATTAAATATCTATTATATTCCAGATTTTTTACGTTGGAAATTACAACAGAATTTTAAGAAAATTAATATGTGGCCATTAGGCGCAGGTGGTATTAACTATCATTTTGTATACTGGCCTGCATTTTTAAATGTAAAAGTACTGCCACAGTGGTTTAAAGATACGTGTGAAAAGAAATATGAAGAATTTATACCATGGTTTGAAGAAAACTGGGAACTATGTTTATCTGAAAAAAGCAAGGGTAAGGTTTCTAAAGAACAGTGGTTGAATAATCAATATGGTGTAAAAAGATTAAGAGGCATGATCAGTTTCATGAAGTCAGAAGATTGGAGTGGAAGATTGCTAGAAATGAAAGATTATTTAGAAAAAATTGATGCACAAAGAGACATAAGTTTTTATACTACTTTTTCCGAAATGTCTGACATCTTTAAATAAATTAGGAGAATTAAAATGTATATTTCAATACACGGTGACCAAAAGAACATACAACCTGTTCGTCAAGAAATCGAAAAAATTAAAAGTGCGTGGGCAGATAATACACAACAGTATGAATCTTACATGCCGGACCTAACTAGTGATGATGCAATGGATTCTATGCGTAGACATTTTGAACCTGCTGTTTGTCACGATATTATGTTTGATGCAGACGAATTATCTTGGATGTACGCATTTGCATTTGCTGGATGCCATAATGTAAGGCATAATGCAAACGGCACTATTTTTGCCAGCGGTAATTTAGATATTGTTGCTACTAAATTTTTAGATAAGTTAGAACAAATTGTCCCGGGTTGTAGTAAAAGCCCAGCAGTTGGCGGGAATTTTTTAATTACACCTAGCCAATATGGGTTACATAATGATAGTACCCGCAGAACTGATTGGGAAAATAGTTTAAGAAAAATTCCTGAGAATCATGAACAACGAAAATTTACGCCATGGAGAAATGTTCTTATTCCTATGTGGATAGGTAACAGCCCAGATACAGTAAGTCACGGTGTATTTTTTCATCAGAGACATTGTGATTTTGCACATGTTTATAATCATGCTAGTAGTGCGCCTCCTCCTGCAACTACATATCCTATTTGCAGTGATCATACGACAGTTGATTTTTACAACAATGATGGTAGTTTAATCCCGAGAGAATTAAACTCAGTACAGTATGATGAAGCACACTATAAGCAATATCTTAGTTATACTCCTAGAGCTAGACTAACAGGATTAACACCAGAATTAACAGGTGAATGGCGCCCCGGTGCTCCCTATGTGTTTGATGCAGTTCAGCTACATGCAACTAATAAAGGTACTAATCCCGGACAGCAATGGGCTGTAAAAATGGGTCTGCTATTAACATTTTTAAAAGAGATAGAATGAAATCAAATACATTTTGTACAGTTCCTTGGAATAGCCTTGCTACTAATGCATCTGGGGTATATAGAGTTTGTTGTAACAGTACTCCGGGAAAAAATGTTATTAAAGATACTCAAGGCAACTCTTTAAAAATTTTTAAAAACAAACCTAGTGAAGTTTGGAATAGTCCAACATATCAACAGATAAGACAAGAAATGCTTTCTGGTACTAGACCAGAAATGTGTGTTCGGTGTTTTAAAGAAGAAGACACTGGAGTTGAGTCTGCTAGATTAAACTACAATAAAAGATGGTACGACGAATCTAAAGAGTATGCAGTAGATGCAGTTCTCGATATTGAATATATAGATTTAAGATTAGGTAATTTATGCAATTTAAAATGCAGAATGTGTAATCCTTATGCAAGTAATCAATGGATAGAAGAATGGAATTCTGTAGTTGTAAAAGCAGAGCTAGTACCGAATACAAAAATAAACATTGAAGAAGAAAATAGACTTAAAAAATTAACGTGGCCAACGGACACTAAAACTTGGGATAGTGTTTCAGAAATTGCAAATACAATTGAAGAAATCTATCTTACAGGCGGTGAGCCTACACTTGCAATAGAACAATATAAGTTATTTGACATCTTAATTGACAAAGGTTTTGCAAAAAATATTAAATTAAAATATAATACCAATCTTACAAATATTCCAAAAAAGATGATAGAATATTGGTCTAGTTTTAAACAAGTTCAATTAAATGCATCTATAGATGCGCACGGAGAGTTAAACAAATATATTCGATATCCGACAGCATGGTCTATGGTTGAAAAGAATATAGATCAATTTTTAAACATGCCGAATGTTGTTGTGCAAATACATTGTACTATACAGACTTACAATATTTTGCATTTAGATAAACTATTTGAATGGATAGATACTACGTGTAAATTAAAACCCTACTTAAATATATTGAATCACCCACGCTCACTAAATATACAAGTACTACCAACAGCACTAAAAGAATTAGCTAAACAACGATTGGAACCTTTTTTAGATTGGCCAAAAGTTAAAGACATGATTAATTACATGTTTGCAGAAGATAATACAAAATACCTACAAGAGTTTTTTGATTATACAGCTGAACTTGATAGGCTTAGAGAACAAGACTTTTTTGTGTACGTACCTGAGTTAAGACCATATAAAGGAAATTAAAAATGGAATGGCAACAAATTTTAGAAAGCAGATCAACTACATATGCCTGGGAAGACACTGTACCATCAAAGCAGTTAATTGATGAAATAATTCAAGAACTGCATGATCATTGTCCTAGTAAGCAGCGTAAAGTTCCTTATTACATTGATGTGATTGACAATACTGATCCTAATGTAAGACCTAATGCCCATGACATTTTATTAAAAAATAAATCTTTTGCAGTTGAACAAGTAGTTGCATTTGTATCTCAACATGCCCGAACTGCTGAAGGATTGTATTCTGGATATCAGTATGATTCGGCAAAATGTACTAGAGATGTTGGATATGTAATTGATGGTTATCTTAATGATTTAAGATATGACACTAACGAACAAACTTTAAAAATAGGTAATAGATACTGGAAGAACGGTGTTTCTAGAGTTAGACAGTTTGCAGAAATTGATGCTCATAATTATCTAAAAGATTTAATAGCTAATTATATACTTCCACAAATCGCCGCCCCCACTAATCAAAGTGTTGCATTACAAATAATTGATAATACTAACTCTTCAGAAGAAGGTTCAGTAGATCATTTTAATTTGTGTGCAACTGAATTTATTAATATTGTACAAACAGGTCCGTCAACTGCTACTCCTCTTACAGGAGTTCCTAGATTAAGATTTAAAATTTTTGAAACAGCTGATCGCAAGGCTAAAGGAAAAATGGACGATATTAGGAATCCTCAATTGTTAGCACCGTGGATACTTGCATTCTCTTTTAGATTTTTAGATGACGACGGCATCAATCTTAATCACGAAATGAAAAATGCAACTTATAACAAACAAGTAATGCAAAATGAAATTGGTATTGCAAGTATGTTTGCTATGCTCAGTGCTCATGCTAAGGGATTAGATACTGGATTTTGTGCTTGTATTCAAGACCATCCAGGTATTTCTAAAATGTTAGGCCATGACATTGAAAATGAAGTAATAGTTTTTATGGGAATCGGGCATAAAAAACAAGGAGCAACACAGTATTATAGTCCGTTAATACACAAAATGGTAGGCATCCCTAACAAAGATGTTGACAACAAACCAGAACTTTCTACATATGTAAGGTACCACTTAGGACTATGACAAAACATCTTGCTTGCAGTAAAATGTGGACTGACATCAATGTTAATGTCCCAACAAAAGAAATAAAAAATTGTTGTAAAAGAGAACCGCAAATGCTTTCTCCTGATGAGATTACATCTTATGGCAGAAACGTATTTGTGAAAAATAGAGAATTGTTGGAAGATAAAAAATACTTTATAGAAAACAATGATTTTCCTAAAACTTGCAGCCATTGTAAACACTCCCACCCGGCTAGTATTTGGCAAAACTGGAACGAATGGAAATATAGAGAATGGTCACCGGTTGCACTTGATAGTTTAATGGATTCTGACTTTACAAGAAACGTTGAAATAATGTTAAGTACAACTTGCAATCAAACATGCATGTATTGTACAGAACAAGTAAGTAGTGAATGGGCTAAACTTAAAGGTACAATTCCTATAGTAGATACTGCGTGGAAAGATGCTACTTTACAAGCGTTATATGAGTATATAGAATGTAAATTAACATTTGATTTTACTCCGTTAACTTATAATTTTTTAGGCGGCGAGCCTTTTCTAGAATTAGAAACTTTTGATATTATGGAAAAGATTATTTCTATCCATGATAAAACATGGGGAAAACATAGTTCTCGATATATTTCTTTTAAGTTTACATCTAATTTAAATGTTAAGAAGCGAACAATTGAAAAATTTCTTGAATATGTTAAAGCACATCCTAGATATAAATTTTCTGTAGCATTCAGTTTAGATGCATTGGGTACTATAGGTGAAGAAATAAGAGATGGATTAGATTTTTCAAGATTTGAAGAAAACTTACGACTTTTAATGACAGAACCTAGACTACATAGACTTGATCTATTGCCTACATTAAGCTGTTTAAATGTACAACATTACCATGAAGTTTTGCAATGGTTTATCGACCTAGCAAAAGAATATAAGCCAGTTTCGGAGTATGGTAATACTTGGCAAATTGGTACTAATTTAGTTACCTGGCCTTTTGAATTAATGCCAGCATTGTTGCCCACTCATTATTCTACTTACTTAGATAAAGCAGCAGAAGTAATGCGCCAACTTCCTAATTCTAGTTATAGAGAACAGCAGATAAATTATTTAAACAGAATTAAAGTGCATGTAATAGGCAAGCAGAGAAATAAAATTAAAATAGATGATGCTATTAGATGGTTTGAAGAACAAGGCCGCCTAAAAAATAAAAATTACTGGGAAATATTTCCTGATCTTAAAAACATTTTAAATTATGAAAATCTTAATGACCGGGAACCCACAGACGGGAATAGCTAAAGAAATACATGCTCTATATCCAGATGCAACATTTGTTAGTAGAATTAATGGATATGATTTAACGTCACAAGAAGGCCAGCAACGATTATCTAAGCTAGTCCTTGATTATGATGTAATTATAAACAATTCTGCATTATGGAAATTTAATCAAACGGTCTTACTTGATCAAATTTATAAATCTTGTATTGACAATAAACATTACCCTCATATTATTTGCGTAGGATCAACAACCGATCGTGTAAAAAAAGGCGGTGCTTGGTTGTACAATGCAGAAAAAAAAGCTCTTAGAGATTATTGCAACACACTAGGAATAAATGGTGTTTGGGGGACTGCTCCTAAAATAACATTAATAAGTTTTGGAAGTTTATCTAATGTACAACATAAGCACCCTGACAGAACCTGCATGCCTATTAGTAAAACAGCTGAATATATTAAATGGCTAATTGATCAACCTAAAGATATTTGTATTAACGAAATAAGTATTGATATAAAACAGGAATTGACTAAATGAAAATAGGAATCTATGGAGATAGTTTTGGTGATGATAACTCACAATGGCCACATAGATTTAATGATGTAGGCCCAGGCTGGACACAATTGCTAGGAATGACTGGACATAATAGTGTTTCAAATTATGCTGAAGGTGGTGCTTCACTATTTTACAGCTTTAATCAATTTAAGGATACTCATGCCGAACACGACAGAATTATCTTTATGATTACAAGCCCTGGTAGACTAACAATAGAAATTGAAGATTTTTCTAATCTAGCACGTAGTCAAAAACACCATCCTAACTACGATCAAGTAGTAAGATGGAAAAAAGAATTACTTCGATTAAATCCGCATTCTCATGGAATTACTCAATTAACTGCTATTGAAAATTATTTTCTATTAGTAAAAAACGATGAGTATGATCAAGACTCTCATTGGTTAATGGTAGATGCTATAAAAAAAATTAGACCCGATACTGTTATTATACCTTGTTTCCACAATAGTATACCTAATTTAACACATAAAGCAATGTGTGAAATAGGTCACATGGAACTAGAATATCTATGTAATAATACATATTTAAAACTATATCATAAAATACATTCTACAAGAGTTGATGCTAGAAAATGTCATATGAGTGAAGAAAACAATTTTATATTCTATCGCAAAATGTTAAAATTTTTATCTGGAGAACCAGTACATTTAGACATTAATGATTTTGTTAAGCCACCTATGAAATTAGATCACTACTGGAGACCAAAAACACTATGACCACTCTTGCTATTTTTGGAGATAGTTTTGCCCATGATACTAGTCCCCAATGGGATATTGAATGGGCAGATATAGGGCATTCGTGGATAGATCATATACGAAATACTACTAACTATCAAATAACAAATTTTGCTAGTTCTGCTACAAGCACATATTGGTCAAAAAAACTATTTGACCAACATTATAAAAATTTTGATAAGATAATTTTTGTAGTAACTTTTCCTTGTCGCAGAATCACTTTTGATAAATTACCAGACGGATGTAATGAAATTAATAAGACATTTTATAACTTGTCTTCAGTTTTTTCTATTATAGAAGATAAGAAAAAATTTAATAATTATAATTTAATAGAAAAAAACTTTTTAATGGCAGTTAGGGACTACTACCTATACATACAGAATGATCAATTTGATCATACTATACATTCATTAATCTTAGATGACATTAAAGAAAAAAGACCAGATAGTGTGTTAATTCCTGCATTTCCTAGTTCTATTCCTAGTCTAGATACGGCAGGGTCTTCGACATTATTAGATATCTCACAAAAAGACACATTATATTTTGGATTAGGAGAAAATATGCCAAACTCTCCTGAATTACACGATGCTAGAAAATGCCATATGAATGAAGAGAATCACAAAATACTAGCAGATCAAATATTAAAATTTTTGCAAGGTGACTCAGTTTACTTAAATAAAAATGATTTTGTAAATCCAGTTAGAGATCGCACTCATTATTTTAGAAAAAGACTTTGGTAATATTATTTTAGAAAATTTTAATTATGAAAATAGCAATATTTGGTGATAGCTTTGGAGACGATCATATAAACTGGAAAGATAAAAATAGATGGTTAGATGTTGGGCCTAGCTGGATTGATTACTTACGACAATTTCACAATGTGGATAACTTTTGTGGAGGCGGAGCTAGTTTATATTTTTCTAAAAGAATATTTGATAAAACAGATCTGTCTAAGTATGATAAAGTAATTTTTTTAATAACTAATTCTTGCAGAAGATTTGCTCATATGCCAGGCGATCATGAAGAATTTGGTAGTAATTGGAATCCTTCGAATACTCAATATATGTTAGAAAAACAAAAACATTCTCCGGAAAAATTAGCACATTTAACTGCAATGGATATGTTTTTTAAGTATACTTATAACGAATCTGATGAACATTTTCATCAACTAATGATAGATGATATTAAACGTAAATGTCCTATTGGATTTATAATTGAGGTAGCCTATGGCTCTGTAATAGGCGGTGTTAGTGAATTAGAACTTGAATATTTTAACAAACAACAATTTCATGAAATAGAGGGATTCCAAGATGCTAGAAAATGCCATATGAGCGAAGAAAACAATTTAATTTTAGGAAAACATATGCATCATTGTATTATAAATGACATATATCCCACACTTGATAAAAGTATGTTTATTAATCCCACTCAACCATTTGAGTATTATTTTAGAAAAAGTTAATTATGAATGACCTAAGTTGGAGTGCCTATGACTTCACACAAATTCCCTACAATGATATTGTTCGTGTTGGACAGCGTACAATGTTGTACAAAGACCTATTTACAGTTAGTTGGTTGTTGGGCAGATACTGCAATTACCGTTGTAGCTACTGTTGGCCATATGCACGAAGCGACAGCAAGGACCATAGACCAACTGAACTGTGTTTAAAGACAATAGACGAAATCAAACGACAAGCTAGAGAACGTAATTTTAATAGTTTCCATTTTAGTCTTAGTGGAGGAGAGCCTACTTTCCATCCTGGTTACATTGACATCCTTAATTACCTAAACGATGATGTAGATAACACAAACTATACTAGTGTGCATATGACTAGCAATATGAGTCGACCACTTAAATGGTTTGAAGAGAAGTATTGCCCTGCCGTTAGCAAGTTTCATCGTGCTAGTATTACAGCAAGTCTACATACTGAACATGTAGACACACCCGAAAAGATGCAAGAGTTTGCAAATAAATTAATTTTATGTCAACAGCATGATGTGCAGATAACCATTAACATGGTTATGGTTCCCAAATGGTTTGAACGTGATTTTGATAACGCATTGTTCTTTCACAATCAAGGTATCAACGTTACACTAAAGCCGCAGAGTGATCCTACTGCCAGTCGTGTTGTAGATGGATATACTGACGAAATGTTAAAGCGTCTGCACAACGGAATGCCACAACGAGCATTTACTGAGACAAAATCCGCACTCGCCAAACTGGTAAAACGACCTGAACCTAAGTTTTTTAAAACTCCTGATCCTATATACCAAGAAGCACAGAGTAAAGTACCACAACACTTTCAAGTAGAGTTTAGAGACAGTGAACACAAAATTTGGTATATAGATCAAGCAGAACGTTTTAATGCTTTTAATTTTAACAAATTTAAAGATTGGGAATGTTCAAGTGGTTATAGAGGAATTATTATTCGTGAACCCGACGGCAGCATTAAACGTAGCTACAGTTGTGGAGATGCTCCTCTAGGAAACATTGAGACAGGATTTAAACTATTTGATGGTCCTAAACCCTGTATCAGCGAAAGCTGTGTTAGTAGTGCCGACAGTAAAATACCCAAGAGAGCGCCCGGAACAAAGTTACCTCTGTGGCCGGGCGATACAACTTTTGAAAATTAACGATCTAACGGAAAAATTTCTGCAATAATTTTAGCACAAGCTAACGCAATTTCCATATGTTCTTTTTGTGTACCGTTTTCTTTACGTAGATCAATATAGTGTATCCAACTACGTAATGTACCATTCATATACATACGACTAATTGTAAGACCTTCTGGAAGAACAGCACGAGCCTGTTCTTTGGCAATACCATTCTTAATAGCCCAAGAATACTCTTGTTTAACTGAAAATAACACCCGCCGTTGTGCCCTTTCCCATTCAACAGCTAATAGTTTTTGTTTTTCATCATTCATGTCCAACTCAACACTATTTTGCCTATTCTTTGTATCTTGAAATCTTGCTTCGCGTAATACAAACGCTTCATCTAACTCTGCTGTAGGATCAGCGTAGCGTTGGCTAAACTCTTGGAAGCTAAAACTACGATGACGTAAAATTTGTCGAGCAATGTCGCGTGTAGTTTTAATTTCAATACAGGCACTGACCATTTCAAGTGGCGACCAGTGTTGATGCTTAATCAAATACTTAATTAGTTTTTCACTAGTTTCTGTATTAAATTGATTAGCAGGATTACTAACTCTAGCACAGTATGCAACAAGGTCTAGTGCATCTGTAATATTCTGTTGGCGGAACTCATCTGTTGGTTGTGAGTATGATACAAGTTTAACTTTCATCTAAGCTGTCTTTTCTTTAAAAATCTGTTTGTATGTTTAATCATGTCTTTTTTAACTCTTTCTGTATCTAATTTAAAATCGACATTGTCTATTTCGCTTTCGTATGAGGAAAGCATATCTTTGAGACTTGTTTCAAACGAGTCCCAATCACTTTGTGCCTGCTTTGCTCTCATATTAATTTCCCACACTTTACCATTCTTGAATTTAATCGTAATGGAATCTAAGTATTTTAGTGGAACTACGTTTAGTGTAATTTCGCCAAATACTTCAGGCCAGTGTTCTACTACATCGGTGGGAAACTTCTTTCCCTTGTTCACTCTTTAATTGCTGTTTTTTTCTTTGTAGGAGATAAATCTTCGGCCTTTCTACGCATTTCCGCAGCCTGCTTACTTAATTTATCAGCTTGACTACGATAGAATTTAGCGACATCATCTGGAGTACCAGACGGTACTGTTAGTACCTGTTCTGCGTCATTAACACTTGCACTAGTTGTTCTACCTTGATCAATTACTGGATCTGTGCTGATGTCTTTAGGACTAATATCTTTAGCAGTGGCAATTTCTTTAATTTCGCTTTTTGCGTTACCATCTGTAACAGCTAGATCTTGAACACTTATTCCTTGTTGTTCTGCAATCATTTGATTTAATTCAGATAACAAAATCGCCACAGAATTATTTGGTAGCATTTCAACCATGTCAGTAGGAACTTTAACTAAGTTTCCTTTTGCATGGAGACTAGGCAACATTGTACTACCGTCGGAGAAAACAGCACGAGCTAGTACTTCAGCAAATTCATTTGCATTTTGTGCAGCCGGCGATTCGACTAGATTAATTAATGAATCATGATAGCTGTCTGACAAATTTTCTGTTTGTACAATTAGACAATTGAATGCATCGTTAGGCAACGTTCTAAAAACCACAAGACATTTTCTGCCATTAGTTTTAATACGACCTACGTGTTTTAAATTTACAGCCATATTAGGCTCCTTGTTTTGTTTGTTTTGACACTGTTTCTAAAAATGAAAATAGCTTTTGATAAGTTTGTCCGACAGCTACCATTTCATTTGGTTTAAATGCACCCCGTGAACTAGCAATATCAATGATAGTTTTAAGAGCATTGAGGTCATTAACAGTTAAATCTGCAGATTCCTGTTGCTCGGGTGCAGGTGCAGGTTGTGCCGCTGGCATTGGTGTTTTAGTTTCTTCAGTCATACGATCTCCTTAAATGATTATATATGTATATTAATTATCTATTAGATTAAATGTGGGCATGCAAGTTTGAAGAAACTAAGTTCTTTTTCTTGCTCAAACCCTATCTTTGTAACATAGACTACAGTATTATCAACAAGGTCTACAGCTTGACCTATATAATATCTACTATTTAAATTGGTGTAAATCCAAGAATCTATATTTTTATGAAATGTAGGAGTATATTTAGGCAACAACGTATAATGGAAATGAAACGCTGGAAATGAGACCTTTCTCAAATCCAGCGCATTAAGGGGGTTAACCTTACCGGTTTTTAAACTCATTAATTCTTAAACTCGTAGTATGCGTGAGCACCAAACGGAGGTACAACTGTATTGTTACCGTGTATTACAAAGAATGTGTCACAGTAGTTCTCATCGCCCCAAGAGCCATATGGGTATCCATCTGTAAACATGATAAACTTCTTAGGCATAATATCATGTTGTTTCATGTAGTCCCAGTTGGCATCAAATTCTGTACCACCGCCACCTTTAACTTCATATTCCATAATGTCTTCGCCGTAGCCGTCAAAGTCTTGTTCGTTGTAGACTTTAGTATCAAAACACCACAGTTTAATCTTGTACTCTTTGTACTCGTCCATAATGCCTTTAATTTCGCTAATAAAATCTTTAGCTTGGTCATCACCAATAGAGCCAGACATGTCAATGCCAATACAAATATCAATAGTCTCGTCGTAGTTAGTACCGGGCAAAATAGCAGTCATGTGCCAACCCTTACGGTTAGGACGCATAAAGGTATAATCGTTTTTAATAGTGCTTTGAATTTGTTGCCGGAGAATTTCACGCCAGTTCATCTTTGGCTCAGTAAGCTCTTTGATCATACGACCAATTTCTGCTGGTACATTTCCCGCACCCGCTGCCTGAGCCGCTGTCATCATAGCTTCTTTGATCTCATCACGGATCTGTTTGAGCTCTTCTTTAGAGTAAGCAGGCTGACCATTTTTGCCTTCTTTCTCCCAGTCAATGTGTTCGTCTAACAACTCGCCAAGTGCCGCTAATTCTTCATCATCATACTGCTCATAGATCTCATCATAGATCTGTTCTGAGCTTTTGCCGTAGTGAGCAGTGTCGTGGAAGATTTTAATCTTAGGAGGAGCTTCACCAATACGATCACGTGTCAATGTACCGTTAACTGAGTAGTCAGCGGCAATGTTCCATATCTTACGATCACGACCTTCTACACGGAGCATGTGCTCAAAAACGTTATGCAGAATTTCGTGTGCTACTACAAACTCAACTTGTTTAACAGATAAATCTGCAAAAAAGTCTTTATTGTAATATAAGTGACGTCCGTCTGTAGCGGCAGTAGCACACCACTCACTAGCGTCTTCAATTTTAAGACGTGTAGCCATATTGCCAAAAAACGGATGACGTAGTAGCAATCCAACACGAGCCACTACAATTTTATCAACAATTGGGTCTAGATAATTTGACATTTTCTGCTCCTAAATATTTACTGTATGTATATATTATAACAGGACCCGCAGGTCCTGTCAATTGACTTTGGCTACTAATTAACGCTTTTCTGTAGCCGCCGCAATGTACTTACCATATTTGGCATGGAAGTCATCAAAACATTTGATCTCATCTGGATCCAACGGCAATTGGTATTGTGTAAGAGCAAGTTTGGTACCCATAACAACCAATTCAGTTTCAAAATTATCCATCATAAATTGGAAGAAGTAGTTAACCTTGTCGTTAAACTTCTTGTCGTTTTTGTCACTAGCATCTTTGAGCTCATAGCACAGAGACACAGTCAAAGAGTACATGGCACTGATTTCTTTAGTGTCCATTTTCTTAACTTTACCATTTAAGATGTCTGTAGGATCAGGCAACTTTGAGCTAATCTTACGATGAGCCATAAATTTAACTGCAAGACCTTCACCAACCGCACCCGAGATCAAATCAGTCAATGTGTCTGTATCTTCCTCGTCATCAAACAACAACTCGGATACAAATGACCAGCTACGTGGTGTAGCAAAGGCACGTGATGCACTCTTAGGATCAAAGTCGTACAGGTCCTTTTTAGAGAAGGTTAAGAAGCCAACTACGTCTTTATGGATCTTATTGTCAACAGCCCAACCAAAGTAATCTTCCCAGTCAACCTTCATCTCCAAGTGAACGAAACGGTTAGCCAACGGAGCAGGCATACGATAAGTAACACCTTTGTCAGTTTCACGGTTACCTGCGGCAACAATATGTACGTTGTCTGGCAATTTGTAAGTACCAACACGGCGGTTCAAAACCAATTGATAAGCTGCCGCTTGTACAGCAGGTGCCGCCGAATTCATTTCATCCATGAACAAGATGATCTTGTCATGTTGAGCAGCCATAGCCTCGTCGGGCAATTCTACAGGAGGAGCCCATTCCATCTTGTTAGATGTAGCATTAAAGAATGGAATACCTTTAATGTCTGTAGGATCCCACAGTGACAAACGAATGTCAATAACATGAGCGTTCAATTCTTCGCCCATCTGTTTAACAATATCGGATTTACCAATACCTGGAGGGCCCCACAAGAACAAAGGGCGATTAGCTTTAAAAGCACGACGCAGAGATTTCTTTGCGGATTTTGGGCCAACTGTACGAGAACTAATTTCGCTCATATAAACTCCTAAGTTAAAAGCGGGTTAATGTTTGCTGTCTATGTATCTATTATACAGGTAAACTGCTACCCCGTCAACAGATTTTTTAGGAGTTTATGTCCGTTTGGCTATCTTTGTTTTGGTTATTCATTGCTTTGACTAACCCGTATTTTCGAATATCGTCCGAAAACATGTAAAGCTCAAATGATTTTCTTTCCGAAAATACAGTAATACTTTGGTTTGTAAGGTAATATGGAAAATCCATAGTCCTATCAAAAAATATAATAGTTTGGGGACTTAGGTCGATTGGCTCTGTAAATGGAATTTCGTAACTACGTAGTTCCAACTCGTTTACCAAATAATCAAACCCTTCTTCGCTTAGACGTAGTCCCCCTATGTCTTTGCTTCTATGACTTTGCCACCATTTGTACATATGATGCTTCATATTGGCACTATCTGTACTTTTATCTTTTTGTTGCAAAAAGATTTTAGTGAAAGTTTCTTTTGATATCATTTAATAATTTCGCCACTGGTCAGCTTAACTACTTCAAATTCTTTGCAGTTAAACATTTGATTTAGTTTTTTAGCAAGATTATGGGCATGCCCTGGATTACTAAAACTAACTTTTTTGTATTTAGGTCCAGGATAGCTAGTTACATTACTAGCAGATTTTAAGTTAAAAGGTTCGCCCTTATAGAATACTGCCCAAATGGCATCTGCCTCAAGAATCTGTTCGCTCTTGTAGGTTTTCTTATTAACGTATTCTAAAAGAACCTTAGGCTTGGGTCTACTCATATATGCGTCCTATTATGTACGCATATATTTATCACTTAACTGTTAGAAAATCCGCCGCCATCCATACTTACACTAACACTTGCTCCAGTGTTAGATTCTAATTTTTTAAGTAGAATATCGTAATCTTGCAGTATTTTTGCATTTACTTCTGCTAGACTGTATGCAAGTGCCTTAGCAGTTTTAATATCCATTTTAATTTCACGCTGTTGAGACAGGTCGGCAGCTTTGACCTGCTGTATAAACTGCTGTATAGGTATAGTATTAATCGGATTTGACATTGCTCATGGCCTGTTTCATTTCAAGTTCGTTTCTAAACGGTCCTCGATATTCATAACGCTCAACAGTAATTAATTTTGGACAGAACGATTTGACCCAACCTTTATCAAATTTAATTGTATAATAGCCTGCACAATATAAACTTTTACTAGCACTTGATTTAGTAAACAACGGAAGTTTTCTTTGCAAGTTGTACAATGGATTATATGGATGACAACTAGTAGGATAACCATAAACATCTCTTACTTCAGTATGTACAATTTTATTTTTATCATTAACAAGAAAAAAGTCCTTGCCAAATTGTTTAGTTAGTTCGTCCTTTTTGCTAAAGTATGCTTCACCATCTTTTGAACTAAGCATAAACTTGTTATTTTCTTTCTTGTGTAGAATACCAACTTTTTCGCCGTTTTTTTCTACAATCCAAAACTTGCCATCTACAATAGGTTTTGCTTTTAAATTCATTTAATATACCTTGCTTGAAATGGATCAGCATACGTTTGTATAGTGTCCATAATTTTTTTCATGTCATAAAGTTGACAAAACTTTAACAATCGAATACCTACTTGGCTAACGTTTTTAGGCTCTCGAGTGTTTTCTTCAATTGTTTCCGTAATAAGTTTACGAATATCTTCAGGCTGTGCAGTAAGATCAACTAGAGTAACATTTCGTTCATAATCATCTAATACACGATGTTCGGTACCTTCATGGTCGGTCCAACGTTGAAGCATCATGTTGTTCCACGCCCATCCTTTTTTACCTTTATCTTCGTAGGCTTCTGTTAGACCAACTTTATTCTTTGTACCTTTAGTGCGCACACCTGGGTAAGCACTAAAGACATTATCGCTACTGTCGCCACGCATACACTTCTCAAATAAGATCCATTGTGGATTAGGTGCAGGCACCGCTTCTTTAGTTTTCTTATCAACTACGCTTTTGCCTTTCTTATCAAAGACACCTTCGTGTGTAGTTAGTGTATCTGCTACACCATTATATTGTTTGACATTGGGTGCAATCAGCTGATGAAAGTCGCTGTCTGTCGAAATGATCACATGATCATCGTTAGGGTGCATTTGGATGAAGCCTGCGATTAAATCATCTGCTTCTAGTTGCTTATGTTGTAAGACTGTGCAGTTAGTCTTAGTTTCAACAAACTCTTTAAACGCATCAAACGTTTCCCAGAACAGTTTATCTTCTTCTTGTTCTTTAACAGTCATTGCCGCACGAGTTTCTGCACGATTGGCTTTGTAGGGCTTGTAGAAATCTTTGCGCCAGCTACGACCTTCTAAACAGAATACTACGTGAGTACCGCCAAAGTCATTCCACGCTTTTTTAATACTGTTAAAAGTAATGTGAAGGGCCATGCCTAGTTTGATGTCAGCGTCACCGCGAACAACGTGTCTAGCACGGAAGAATGTATTAGCAGTATCGACTAAAATGTATGTCATGAAACTTCTGATTTGCCTTTTGCAATAGGAACTACATTAATATAGCCCGCCGGTCTAGCTGGATCAAGTCCTGCTTCTGCAAGCATGTTACTTGCCAAATCTCTAAACCAACGATCTACAATCTCTTCGTCAGGATCGCCGTCAAAACCGTATCCTGCTTGTTTCAATTGTACTATAAAATGGTCATTCCAGTCAAGCTCAAAAAAACCATTCCTAACATTGTCTTTATTTACGTGCGTATCTAAAACAGTGACATAAGGCATCCCTTGGGCAGTTGCACGTTCTTTTGGGCTCAGCTTGGCTGTTTCCTCCGCAAGTTTGGCCGCTTCGGCTTCAGCTTTGGCTATGGCTGTTTCTTTAACAGCCTTTACAGCTTCTGCCTCTGCTTGAATTTTCATGTCTTCAATCGCTTGAATACCTGTAATCTTTTTTATAAATTTCTTTAACATTATGTACCCCACTCATTTTTAAACAACGGTACTTGCAATCTATCACTGTATCTCAGACCATGCTTCATAGCTAAGTCTGCTACTGTACGATTGTTTAATGTGTAAACACTTTCTACGCCGCCTACTGGCATTAGATAAACGTGTCCTTTAAATCCTGCTTTACGATAAGCGGCAATTGCACATTCTGCATCTGAAAAGTCTTGTTCTGTGGCAATAACAAACTTTAAGTAGGCTGTACCAACTTCTTCATACTCGCAAACAATCTCTGGACAGATAGCATCTTCCCACTTCTCACCACTGCATGGAAGTTTAGCACTTACAGAGAATGTAATTTCTCGATTGAAATCTACATCCGGCACTTGCCATTGCATTAGATAGTCTTTAAATTCCGGTGATAATTTTTGAGTACCGTTTGTTTCAAATGTAATTTCTTTTAAATCAAGCATTTTAGGATGATCTAACAAATCTGGATAAGCACGTTGCCATCCTAATAATGGCTCTCCACCTGTAATAACAAGATGCTCATCACGCCATTCACCGTGAGGAATAATCTCTGCAATGCGATCAGCAATAGCATCACTAGTTAACACAGGACTAAGATCTTTAAATCTAGGATCCCAACTTGCATAGCTGTCGCAGCCTGTACTAACTAACGGCAACATTTTATAGTCTGTATATTTTGTAGGATCAATATTAATTGCTTCTTGACTCATTTCGCCACGAGGCATACCAAAGCCTTCACACTTAAAGTTACAACCGAATGTACGTAAGAAGACAGAAGGAACACCCATGTAGCGTCCTTCACCTTGAATGCTGTAAAACAGCTCTGCGATTTTAATTTTGCTCATAACTTTAATTTTTCCATTGTTGCAATTTTACTAATACGATCTCCGAAGTCTTGATCGTTAGTAATAATGTAGGTAGTAGAGTCATTACGATCTGTTTTACGATCATAACGTCTAAACTCTACAACCTTACCACCTACTGCTGAATAGACTTTAAAGTTTAACACAGGCTCGTCACCGCACATAGCTTCCGAGTCTCTAGCAATTAATCTGTTAGATACTGTTGCAGTCTCTTCATCTAACTCGCGACCTTCGTAAGTCCATCTCCATAATGCTTTCTTTAACCATTTCATAATTTCATAATCCTTTCTAATACCTTTTTAGCCTCGTCAACTTTGCCTTGATCTAATACTATTTCTATTAACTTTTCTAAGTGCTCTTGTTGAGTACGTAAAAAAGGACGTTGCATATATGTAGCATACGGTTGTGTCCATCTTACAGTATATAAGTGTCGATTTGTCATTTGCAAGTTTCTAGCCATTCGTTTAATCGAGATACTGCTTCATTAAAATTAATACCCCATACTTTAGCATATATTACATTCTCTTTAATCTCTAAGTCAAACGGAATCTCACCATTAAATCTAAAGTTATCTGGAACCTCAGTAGTAACAGTAAACTCAATTAAGTGCTTTGCTCTAAAAATTAAATTGTTAGCCATATCTACTGAGTTCATAATAATCCTTAAGTTGGAAAAGGCCACGAATTACTAGGATCTGGGCGTGTCTTTAGTTTTACATTTTCTTCAATAACTTCTCCAGCATCGTTGCATAGATCAACTTGGTATGGAGCAATGATATGTACTGCGGTGTCTTCTTCGGCCCAATCATGTTCGCCGTCATATAGCCAACCAGCACCACCTTCGTAGTAGAGTTCTTTGAGTTCTTGTTGTTCTAGTTCGCTAATATCATCACTGAATTCCCATTCAACACTGATGCTGTCATCAAATTCACAGCCCCAACCACAATCAGTTCGAGCATATGCAACAGGATCGCCCTCCCAAGGAAGATTGCAATCTAAGTCACCTTCCACAAAGCCTTGTCCCCAACGATATGTTTCGTCAATGTTGAACCAACTGATTGATCCATCATCATTTTCACGGAACATTTCTACATGGTAGACAATGCTTTTCTTTTCAAGCGGTTTAATTACATATACAGTCATTTGAACATCCTTGTATCTAAAATTATCGATGCACCTAAGACTAACCATACTATGCCAGGCCAAAAACTTCCACTGGCAATTTGTACAATGCCTGAACCTAGGTTAGCACCACCAACTACATAGCCAATCGTTTTACGGTTACGACCAAACCATTCAAAAAACTTATCCATTATATTTCCTTTATATAATATTTAGAAGCAGGATATTTTGCCTGCAACCACTCTAACAATCCCTCTTCAATGGGCAAGCGAACGCTATCAAACTTGTTAGTAATATATCTCATCTCGGCGCAAACTCTTGTTGCATTTTAATATTGTCAAAGAATTCTTTCTTTGTACCTAGGTCGTCTTTAAATGCACCTTTAAGTACTGTGGTCTGTGTAAGACTAGAGTGTGCCATAATGCCACGATTCTCACAGCATCCATGTACTGCCTG
>Ga0315905_10000604_pt1 | contig 38849 bp, 30 predicted proteins | sample LakEriMetagenome_5_FD_203522 | JGI IMG/M metagenome (GOLD analysis project Ga0315905, IMG submission 203522) | Freshwater fungal communities from buoy surface, Lake Erie, Ohio, United States - Buoy 4 MA121 | ecosystem: Environmental > Aquatic > Freshwater > Lake | place: USA: Lake Erie, Ohio...
TGAAGACTTTGCTGAAAGAAAAATTGGTACGTTAACCACGGTATGGGGTAATCTTAGGTCTCTTCTTTGGGACGAATCTTGCTATCATACATGGGATACGCTTGACTACCAAAATAATTTAGGATGCAATTTTAGGATTTCTGAAATTGCACAGAATGGTAACCTACAACTAAATAATGATATCCCGGTTTACTTTCAAAATGTATTAGGTAGTATGACACCGGCTCAGCAGTGGGCTAATGCTCTTTACGAATTACGAAACACTGAATCAATAGGGCTATCAAGATTTTACTATTACATTGGAAGTATTTCATCGCCGTCTGATGTTAATTACTTCTTAGGTGAACTTGATACATATAGCTACCCAAGTAGAATTCTTAATACAGTCTCTGCTGTTCCTATTCTAGCAGCTGACGTTATTTTAGGTGAGTCGCTAGGTGCTGGTATAGAAGTTTCATCAATTGTAGGTTCTGATGTATACCTTGCAACTAACATAGAAAAGAAGTTAAACTTTATTGCTGATACCAAAGTAGGATCTTATTACTTAAGAAACATCACAGGTCTATTAGAATCGGAAATTTATGTAGGTGAAATTATAACCGGTGATGGTCTTCCTGTTAGTCCAGGTACGCCGGCAAAAGTTTTGGAAATTATTGCATCAGGTGGACAGGTTAGACAACTTAGATTGTCGGAGCCATCTTTAACAACAAATAAGCAATCCATGTATCAGATTGAGTGGTACACGCCAACAGGTAATTCATCTAGCTTTATTCAGTTGAGCGAACAAGGATCTTTCTGTATAGATGCGTATGCAAAAACTCCGAGCACCGACCACTTAGGATGGCTGATAGGACAGAATGGGGTTCAATTTTATGATTGGGTTCTTTTACAGAACATTCCAATTTACCATACATATCCTATCAGAAATGTGTACCAAAGATTTCAATACGGAAACGGAAATGTTGGAGGATTTGAAGGAGGGATTAATGAATTCCTTCTTAATGAAAGAGCTTTGCAGATTTATTTTTACGAAGGTCTTAATCCTGCAGGCGGAACCAAAGGTTGGTACCCAGCAGCTGACTTACCTCCAGCTTACAGTTTTCTAATTAATGATCCGATGCCTCAACCGCCAGCATTTAGCAACGTTTCAGAAGCTGAAGTTATGTCAAATAAACTTCCTTACGAATCTGCTATTGGAGGTGCCTGGCGATGGGAAGAAACCTATATTGGAACATTGCCTTCTAAAGTGCCGTCAGGTACAAGTGTTTTGCTATCTTCCGATGCAAGTAAAATAGCGGGGAAAACTTCTTTTCTTTGGAGAATAACCGATAATGATGATAGCATTTTAGTAGAGGTCATAGATCCAATTCTTTTATGGCGGTTTGACCGAGGTGGAAAGTTTACTGTTGAATTGGAAGTAGGAGATAGCAACGGTAATAAGAATTCATACAAGAAAAAAGATTTCTTCGAAATATATGAGTCTTGATAAGAATACGCCAAACGTCTTTTTAAAGTATCAAGAGCTTGCTCTGCGAAATCCTGCGGTGGAGGATGGTAATTCTCTAGCAGGAGAGCCGCAAGGGAAGATCTTTACATCTGAAGTTTCTACTGATGATGATTATAGCGTTGACTATTCAGCGTCAATCATCAGCGCCAGCTTATCACAGGATGTAACAGGTAATCTTTTCAGTACAGAGATACAAGTAGGGTACACTGCAACTTTTGCTGGAGCAACTGCAACTAATCCTGGGTTTTATGGATCAGAACTAATTAAAGAAAACGATGCATTTGCTGTGCAAAGCGCAAACAAAGATTATGTTCGTGGTATAGTTTCTAAGATAGCTGGTTTAACAGCAACATCGCTAGATCCTACAACATATCAATATGTTTATACTCTTCTTTGTACAATTAATCAGGGAAATCCAGTAACAATTAGTGCAGCTGATACTTTTGTTTGGAAACGACAAGTATTTTCGGATAAAGAAAGTTTTGATGACGCGTACGTTCCGATTAATCTTTCTTCCTCATTTATGCCAGTAACTGGAACTGCTAGTCACGCTGGAAACTTTTATTTTTATTGGCAAGATGTTAACCAAAACGCACGAAATCATCGTATTATGCTTCGTGATGCAGATACTTCATTAAATCCTACGTACTTTATAATCGATGTTTATGGAAATTCAGCAAATACAAATACATCTTTGACACCGTATAGTAGTTTGCTTACCACTGACATTTCTACAATCAAGATTAATAGTCAAGGTATTGGTATGAACAGCAATCGATCAATTGACATAATTGGATCTGGGACTGGCGCAAAATGGGCAACCCGGTTAGATAACGAAGGCCGTCTTTTGATCAATGAGTATTTAATTTATGATTACATTGTAGGCACTTCTACAATTAAGATATATTCGGAAAAAACACGGCAAGAGTATCAAGGGTACCCAATTCCAAACATATCTTCTTACGTAGGAGGTCTTCCGGCGTTAGGTTCAACTACCGTATTTGCAGTATCTTCAATTACCACTGTTACATCAAGACAGACTGAAATTGATCTTATTGATGCTGCAACCGGTCAACCTGTTGTAATAACATCCACGTGGGGGAATTCATTAATCAACAAAAAGATAACCACTCATGACGGTGTCTATCGATTAGGAACCGGCTCAAGCTATGGTCAAAAAAATCTTGCGGCAGTTAAGTCAATTCCTTCAACAGTAAGAGCTTTTATTGATGCAGAAATACCAGCAGGGTTAACAGGTTTAACAGGAGGGTCAACGTGGGCATGGTCGGTGTCATCTACATTTAACGAATCAAATAAAATATACAGCGTATGGAGTCCGGAAAACTACGTAAGCATTTAAATGAAGTTATAATTAAAGGTAAAAAGAGTGAAAGACTAGCAATTTTTGACTTGGATGATACTTTAATTATATCGGCAGCAAAAATTAAAGTGCTAAATCCTAAAACAGGATCAACTATAATAGAATTAACCCCGGAAGAGTTCAACCACTATACACACGATCCAAAAAACACACTTTCATTTGATGAATTTGAAGATGCAGAGATATTAAGAAAATCTTCTTTTATTACCGATGTTGTGAATAAGTTACTTGACTTTTATCGTAGAGGTGTTCATGTGTCAATTGTTACTGCGCGTTCTAAATCGCAGCTAATACGAGACTTTTTCTTGGAAAACAAGATAGATATACATCCTGATTTAGTTATTGCAGTCAATGACCCTAAGTACGGCTTTAAGGGATCAATTGCAGAAAGAAAAAAAGAAGCCATCCATCAGCTGGTTGACAGCGGATACAAAGATCTGATCTTCTTTGATGATAACCAAGAAAATTTGGAACTAGCCAAGGAAATAGAAGGTGAAAAAGATGTTAGAATTCAAACAATAAAAGTAGGATGAAAAAAGGAAATAATCCCCCAAAAGAAAAAGTTGAGCGCGTTGAGCGCGATGAACTTAACCCACAGCAGAAAGCCTTGACAAAGATCAAGATTGCTTTTAAATGCAAAACTGAAAATCAAAAGAAATTTGTTCGTCTAATTAATGACAATCAAATCATAGTTTGCGCAGGTCCTGCAGGAACAGGTAAAACTTACGTTGCTTGTGCAGAGGCTTTACGACTTTTAGCAAAAGGTGTTTACAAAAAGATCATTGTAGCAAAAAGCGTTACTGTCCTGGAAGGAGAAGAAGTTGGATTTCTTAAAGGAACACTGAAAGAAAAGATGGAACCAATTATGATATCCTTTATGGATAACTTTCATAAGATAATTGGCAAATCATTAACTGAAGAATTAGAAAGATGCGAGCTAATCGAAATAACTCCGCTTGCTTACATTCGTGGGCGGAGTATCGATGACAGCATTATAATTGTGGATGAATCGCAAAACATTACTCTCAAGAACATGCGTTCAACCATGACTAGAATTGGAGACAATTCTAAGATGATCTTGTTGGGTGATACTAAACAGATTGATATTTCTAAGAGAGACGCTAGTTCTTTAAGCAAGATTATTAAACTTTTTGGTGATCACGAAGAGATTGCTGTAATGGAGTTTGCGCGCGAGGATATTGTAAGAAATAAGCTGATCATTGAGATTGAGCGTATTTTTGATGATTACGAAGAAAGCTTAGTGCCGCCTAAAAAGAATACATAGTAATATAGCTCTTTTTCGATTCAAACCAAGTCTGACCATAGTTAATTAACAGCTGTGCGTCAGCTGCAACTTCTTGCAGTGTAACTATTCCAAGTAGCGACAGTTTATAATCAGCATAGAATCGACAATTAGGATTGTCACTGTGATTATAGATTCCTGTCCATCCAAGAGGAAACGCATTATTACCTTGCCATTCTAACGAGTACTGGTCAATCTTGAGATCCTTATCAGGAATACCTTCTGCTTGGCAAGCCCACAATGAGACGTTGGCAATTTTTCTTGGATAAACAACAACGGGAGCCACTTCTATGAGAGCTCCCGAGTTAATTAGTTGACTGGTAAAAACACCCCAACCTTGAATGCTGTCAATCCAACGAATTTCTAATCTTTCATCAATAAAAGGATTAGTCACAAGTTGCTTTGAGTTCATCGGGAAAATCAGGGTATTTGTTCCATATTGCTTTTGGCACCTTATTACATTTTTTGCAGACTATGATCTCTGCTGGGTAAAGTTCTTCTTTTCCAGTCGGACTGATGATTGGAGAAATTCTCTTAAAAAGAAAAGAAGGTTCGAATACTTGAATTCCTTCCGAACAGGTAAACCAAGGAAGTGTTCTTGGGTCAACGCGAAGCTCATTCTCTCCGCCACCCATGTTTTGTGAATCTAACATAATGATTTAAGTTTGTCTATAGTTCTTATCCACCCTGGACAGAACCGTAATAGTTTTATACGGATTTTAAAAATAGTTCTCGCTATGAAACTATTTTTATACAATGTATATAACATTAAATTAAAACTTATGATATCGCAATCAAAATTAAGCTCTCTTCTCTTTTTTGATATTGAAACTTGTGGAAAACACGAAGATTTTAATCAATTCTTGGAGAAAGATCCAGCCGGCGCGGAGATCTGGAAAAAGAAAGCTAATCGCTTAGGTTATGAATCAGCTGGCAACGGTTATACAGATAAAGTAGCACTCTTTCCAGAGTTTGGAAAAATTGTGTGCCTTTCTTACGGTCTGTGGAAAGACGGTGAAATTACCGTGAAAACGATTCAAGATGAAGAGTCTGTAATGATGAAGTATATTGCCAATCTTTTTCACAAAGCAGGAGCTAATGGATTAACACCAACTGGCTGGAATATTAAAAACTTTGATGTTCCTTGGGTTGTAAGAAAGCTATTAATGAACGGCTTGCAAATTCCACAATCAATAGCTTCTTACGAGAAAAAACCTTGGGAAATGAACATTCTAGATATGAAAGAAATGTGGAAATCTTTATCTAGCTTGGATGTAACCTTTGAAGAAGCTGCGTATTCTTTGGGAGTCCCATCGCCTAAAGATGATATTGATGGTAGCCAAGTGCATGGAGAATTTTGGAAAGGCAACATTGATCGTATTATTACATATTGCGAAAAAGACGTAAAGACAATGATTCTTATGATGGACAAAATTTACAATATCTACAACACACCTACATTAGTATAAACATATGAAAAAACTACTCATCCTTATTGGATTAATTCTTTTTCTTTCTTGTAATGTAAATAAGGAAGGAATACCTAAAATGACTGGTAAAGAAGCCGCTGAATACTCTATTCAAAATGATACTATTTATTTTCGTAATGAAAAAATAGCTTATCTTAACTTAATTGAATGGGAATATTATAGAGGGAAATTAGTTCAAGAACTTTCACTCATACAATATGATATGTCAGCACAAGACGAAACATTAAAATTAATTGCGTTTGTTCGAAAAAAACACCCAAATTCAAAAATTGAGGTTAAATTTAAAGACGAGAACTAATGCCAGAATTAGCAGAAGTTCGATTGATGGGTGACTTTATTAATTATGTAGTCGCACAAGAGCCTTTCTTTGATAAGATTGAAAAATCAGAGGTATCTAAAGTTTCTACTGAGCTTGATGTGTATGAAAGCGGCATATTTACAATTGGTGCAATCTGTCGAGGTAAAGAATTGCTATTGCATACCGAATTGGTAGGAGGCGATATACAGGGCGCTGTAACAAAGGATCTTCTCTGCAACATGGGAATGAGCGGAAATTGGATATTCATTCGTAAAGATAGTCCACGCTTAGAACAAGCATTTAAACACGGGCATTTAAGAATTCGTTCAACTCGTGGAAATTGGTTGATTCTCTATGATCCACGTAGGTTTGCTAAGTGGAGATGGGTTCCGGGTTTCTCGCAAAATCGGGGTTCTTGTCCTCTTACAGAATATGAAAAATTTTCTGACGAGTTAATAGCAAATTGGCAAAAGAAAAAAGACTTTAATAAACCGCTAAATGAGCTGATGATGAATCAGCGTTGGTTTAATGGAGTAGGTAATTATCTTCGCGCTGAAATTATTGACCGCATTAATGTTAATCCGTTTCAAGCGGTAAACGAGCTTTCAACCGAAAAATTTAAAGAACTAATTCACGTAACCAATCTTTGTGTTAGGGATGCGTATCAGTTAGGAGGAGGGCAACTTAAAGACTGGTTTAATCCTGAAGGCATGACATCGGAAAATTTTGATCAATGGATGACATGCTATGGGAAAAAGATGTCAATTCGAGATAAAACAGGTAGAATGTTCTGGTTTGACAAAAAGTGGGAAAAAGATGTCCCAGAATCTTATCGCACAAAGAAGGCGTAGATATATACAAAAAAGGAAAAATAAGTCATAGAAATGGCAGTAATATCAATCACAGAAATATTAGGTGGAGACAACATATCAGGGTCTCGCATAACAATTAATGATAACTTTAAGAGATTAACTAATGCTATCAACACGATCGAAACTCGTCTTGATACATCTTTTAATCCAGGAGGATCACTGAATGTAGGAAACGCGCTGATACGCAAGTACACTAATCCTACATCTTCGCAAATCTTTACATGCGAAGCTACTGGACTTTTTCAAGGAAACTTAAACGTTTCTCTTGATTTAGGTGTATCTCAAAGTATTACATCAGGTCTTGATGTAACTGTTGGACGAAACTTTGTCTTGTCTGGAGCAGCCACTGGCGGTGGATCGTTTACCTCGCAAGTGAAAAGCTCTTTTGAGAGAGACTTTTCTAACTTACAGCTATGGGACGGCATTGCATCGGCTCCAATATTAAACCCGCAATCTTTAACACCAGCAGGAGCGCCCGTTAGACAAATTAATAGCGTGATTGGGCACAGTGTTATTCGTTTAGACTTGTCAACATACGACTCAACTACTAGTGATAATTGCAACACAATTATTCTTCCTAGCGTTTCCGGCTTTGGAACTACTGTGCAATACGGACAAATCTTGACAATAATCATTGATACACCAGCAGGTAATACAAGCGGAATGCTGGACTTTCAAATAGATTATTCTACTTTAACACCGGGTGTTGCCAATACCAACATTATTATGGGTAATACTACAAACGTGACATCAATTGATATTCGCAAACTTGCAGTAACTCTTTTTGCTGACAATACTGGTTGGAGGGTTCTTAATACAGCGCAACCTGTAGCAGGAGACATAACATACTAAAAAGATTAAATACTGAATGATCGCACCATTGATCAAACCTATTCGCCTACAAGGAGGTACATTCTATACTTTCTCATCGGCTTCGGAGGATCTTGGACTAACATTTAACAATTCACAAAAGAAATTTAAGTTTTCCAAATTTGCTCTTCTTAATATACCGGATGTTAAAAACCCGACATTAGGAGAGAACTTCATTGGTCTATCAAATTCACCAGGAGCTTTTGCAGAAATTGACGGCGGCAAAACTATTAATGATTACTTTGCCGAGTCTTTTCAGAATTACTGCCTTAACTTAGAATCCATCATATCATCAGATGAGTTTTATGACCCGTCTGTGGACCGAACGGTTTCAGAGCGTGTATTCTTTAAATGGCTAAAAGAAACCGGTGCAATCCGTTTTCGTGAAGCAACTGTTGGAGAAATCAGCTCAACCATTTACGGTCTTCGCTGGGTTGAAGAAGCGGAAAACTCTACATATAAAAGAGTCGTCCGTTACATTGGTGATATTAACATCCTAAATAGTGTTAGAAATAATTTCAACGCGTTTAGCGAAGTTTATATTTACATTCCTACATCTCACGGTAATACACCAACCGTTCTTTTTGATACACTTAGTGATGCTAACTATGCGCCTAACCGAGTATTTACCAATCAACCAGCAAATCCGTTAGCGGCTGAATATCTTTTTGGACGTGATGCATCTACACAGCAACCTGCTGGATTAAGCACATTAGCTTTTTACGACAGCGATGGATTTACGTTTACGGTTAGCGATCCTTTTGGAGCTACTGCAGAATACTATTCTTACAATACCGGCACGGCTTCATATATTCAAGAAGGTCTTCCAGGTTTTCAATGGTGGTATGCAAACCCTATTGCAAACACATACTTCTTAGAGCCTGCCGCGTTTGGCGACGCAACTAACGATAAGTTTAAAATTGAAAGTATCAATAAGTCGGTCGAGTTTACCAGGTCTCGTCTTGACGGTATCAGCATGGAATTTCGTCCAGAAGTTTATGCTGGTATTAATAATGTAGCCACGGGTTTAGTAGATTTTGGTAAGTTTAATGAAACCGCTGCAGCGCAATCTTTTGATTTTAATGCGGTTCTTATTTATTATGATCTTTATGATCCAGCAAACCCTTCAAATAGTACAACCAATCTGTTTGGAGTGCTCTTCCTGGATAATTTTGATCCGCTTCCTGCGGGTGGAGGATTTATTCCACGTTTTACTAAGTATAAGCCAAACTCACTAACCGGCGATAACGGTAATTCTTATGCGTTTCGTATTAACTTAAAGTTTGATGTAAACACGCAAGATACTGCGATTGAAACGTCAATTAACGATTACAATCCATATTCTCTTCAGCTTTACATGGAAGCACTGAATGAGATGAATCAAGCGGTTACCATCCTTATGGATAATAACATGCTTGTGAATGAATTACAAATTAAGTTTAACGAATTACAGGACTACATTTTAACCGACGTTAGCGCTGAGGAACTAAAGTTAAAAGTTGCCAGCTTAGAAGACAGCATTGTTGATAACGCAGCAATTTTTGCTAATACCAAGAATCTGTTAAATCTTATTCAGCGAAACTACCAAGAGATTACCAATATCTATGCAAATAAGACCAGCGTAGAAATGTCATACAATCTTGACATCTTGCAAAACGGTCAAGGTATATTCTTAGATAAGAATTCTTCCGGCTCGGTTAAGATAATCAATACAAGCCAGCAATTTAATTTAGGAACACGACCACTGGTTTCAGTTCTTAATGACTTTGCCGCCAATCCTACAAATTATGGTTTAATCACGGGATTACAAGACTTTACTAATTATCTTAAAATTACTGACGGCAGTCCTAATGCACCTCTTATTGTTGACAGAGATGTTATTATTTACGTTGACGATACGGTTAAGACTTGGGAAAAAGGCCAAGTATATCGAATATCATTTGTTAATGGCGTTGACCTAGATAACACTAACGGTAAGTTTAATTTTATCATTTACTCAGATGCAACAGATAAGCTAAACACCGGATTTCCTTATTCCGCAGAGATAGGTTTTGTAACTTACTTGGATTTTGACAAAAAGGGTAATTCACCTATTATTGAACTTGTTTGTATCGACCCAGCAACCTATCAATTTGCTGTTGATATTTTCTAAAAAATAATTGCAGGATGGCAATAGATCCCAATACCACGCAGAATAGTTTTTCCACGATTCTTGCAAACTTTATTCGTCTACAGAATAATTCGCTAGAGACTTTACAAAAAATTCAGCAGGCAACCACATCAAACGCTGATACATTAGCTATTAGTGTACAGAACAATGATGGCACTACAACTACTTATACAATTCCATCTTTTGGATATCTGAAAGGAAGTATTGAACGGATTGACCAAACAATAACCAAGATGTTAGGGTTTGATGGCACCGAGGCATTCATTAGAATGCCCGATGGCACATTTAAAAGAATATACCAGTCGGTTACTTTTAAAAATCCGCAAGCGGTAGGACAGCTACCAGTTCCTTCAAAATTTCTTGCTGAAAATAATTGGTTCTTCGAGAATCTTTATAGCCCTGCTTTAAAAGTTAGTTTTAATGTAACGCCGTTTATTCCACAACAAGAATCAAAGATCTTTGTAAAAAGAATGCTGCTAAATCTTGATACACGAGACAAGCTTGCTTACTTTGATGAATCTTTAAAAGGAAAAAACAATCTTGACTATATTCAACTTCTTGTTGAATTGCAAAAAAGAAGCATAACATATTTCTTAGACGAAGGAGTTATTGATCTTCCGCTATCAATTATTCGTTATCGTGGAGATTTTCTCGTAGTTAATTATGAAGACAGGGAAGTAACCAATCCTGATGGCTCTGTTGTAAAGAAAAGATGGTATCTATTTGACAAATTAACATACAGCGATAACCTAGAACTTTCAATAGATACATTAATTCTTAAAGTCGGTGACCGTCTTCTAAAAGCAGAAACCACCTACGAGATTACCGAGATAGACATTAGCACGAAATATGTTCGCGTTAAAAGACTTAACGGATATGATTCTTTTATAGTTGGCGAATCAGTAAACCTCTATTCAGAAACTTTCTCTCCTAAGTTGGTTAATGTAGGAATTGGGTTTAACGAGTATGATGTAATTTTCTTCAGAACAATTAATGATGAAGACAACTTAATCTCCACTACGTATTCACCAGGAATTGCTTTTTATACCAATGACCTAGTTACTGATACTACTGAAGGAAGTCTCTCAATGAAAGACTTTTATCAAAAATATGTTCTTGACTTTGGTAATATCTTGTTAACACAAGCTAAAGAAGGTAAGATATCGGCAGTTGACGGTTTAAGTCCTGACGCACCTACGCTGGATAACGCAAACTTTAAAGTAGTTCTTATTAATGATCACAAGCTTGACCAGGCAGAGATTGAAGCGGTTCGTAAGAAACAGTCAGACAAGATAACCCTGGAATCGGAGATCACAGAATTAGAGAAATCCATTGATAAGAAAAAAGAAGAGCTAAATTCGCGTAAGTTTAACAGCGAAACAGAAAGACGTGGTGTTAAAAATGAACTTGATTCACTTGTCAGAGAAAAAAGTTCTAAGTCTACTCTCTATGCATCTATTGTTAAAGAGCTCAACGTAATTGCACAACAGAAACCAGCGGCGCTTGATGCACCAAAGTATCGAATTCGCGGTTTCTTTTCCATTCCTAACCCTAAACAGAGCATTAAAACAGGTCTGCAGAATGTTATACAATTCTATACTTATTACCGTTACATAAGACCTGACGGAAGTAAAAGCAACGTAAAGCAGTTTGACTTTGCTGATCAAAATGGCCAGATTAAACGCGGTACTTTTTCTAATCTAACAGAACTTAAAAGTGAAATCCGCAAGAAGGTTTATGACATTGGAACCGGTAAGTATATTTGGGCAGGAGAAGACATCGAAAATCCAGATGCAGTTAACATCAATCAAATAGATATTCCTATTTCTAAAGGAGAAAAGGTAGAGTTTTACGTAGTCTCGGTATCTGAAGCTGGATGGCCAGAAAATCCTTTGCTTTCAGCTGCGTCAAATGTAATAACTGTAGAATTTCCTAATGACCTTGCATCGGAAGACGAGGCTTCAATTGCTCTTTCTGAAGCGGTTAACGAAAACATTCGTGTACAACTAGAAAGTGATTTAGCAGCAAAAGGACTTGATATTCACTTAAGCTCTTCATTTAATGCAATAGAAAAATACTATGCGCATGATGCAGATGTAATATCATCAAACTTTTATACACCAGAGGGGAATGTAATTTCTCTTTATGAAAAGATGAAAGAAATGCAGACGAGAATTCAAGAACTGGAGGATCGACTGAATCGTGTTGCGGGTATTCTTTCAGTTTATATTATTGATCCTGATAACAATACCAAGACCCCAATTAAAGATGCGTCTGTGATTCAGCTTTTTGCTGGGTATTACCTAGATTACGCAACTCTTTTACCAGTCAATCAGCGAAGAGGTGCTATCATTAGCAAAACATATCAGATTTCGATTCAAAATGAAGAAGCAACACCACTTCAGCTAGTCTCTAGATTTCCAGGTGGAATTGGAGGCCCTTTACCAACTACTTTAACTTCAACACAACAGGCAGCGTATTACCCATCACCTATTGACACGGCTAATTCGCCGTATCAATTTACAACGCTTTTTCCTCAAACATCTGATACGGATTACACTAATTTTAGACTATACGATCAGACACCAATTGTTCAGCCATCCGTAGGTAGTTCTGATACCAATAATGCAAATAAGTACGCAACCGCATTTTATCAAAGTGGGCAATCAACCGGGCAGTTTATTTTTAGCAGGTATAAAGATATTGGCTTAGTAAATGATCTTTATCTAGAAGTTACCCCTACCACCAGGTCTTTGTTTCCACCAACTCCTACAGCCGGTGCAGTTTCATGGATTTGGAATGGCGGTGTTACCGCACCAGTTGGGCCTGCTGTAAATTTCACTCCAGTAGGAAATGGTACATTGGATGAGTTTTCCATTCACACCGATCATCCGCTTCTTACTTCTACTACTAATTACACATTCGCTTCATTACAGTTCCCAACATTAACCGTTGACACTGCAACAGGCCTTCCGACTTCTAATGAAGCAATTAGTGCATTTCGACATGCGTATGGAGTAAACGATCAAATATCCACTGTTAAAGGGTTTTCTCCGCAATTAAATTATCGACAAAACTTATTAAGAAACCCAAAAGTAGGAACCTCTTACCCTTCATCATACACACCAGGTAGCTACAATGAGCTACCAGAAAAATTTGGGTTTGTTGATAATGATAGATTTTTGGTTGGGCGAAAAACATGCGGATCGTATATGTTCCTTGCTCCTAGTACATTTAATCAGCTAAACGTTAACGGAATAGATGCAAGATCTACAAAAACAGTTAATACCGGAGACGCTAATTCTATTATCATACCAGTGATATTTCAATTTAGAATGGAAGATTATCATGGTACACCGGGTGGAGCAGGTGCTGGAATTATTGGAGGATGGTTTAACGGAACAGCACCTACCAACCTTACATACGGAAGAAGAATTGGAATTGACATTTACGCACAAGACGAAGCTGCGTTTTCTTTTGACATACAAGTTAGCGCGGTGTATAAGAAAACATCATTAAGCCAAGTGGTTGCTACAGCAACCCCTACTGTTAATAAACAATTGCAAAACATCGTTTATACGAAAGATACTATTAAAACCTTGAAATCATAATGCCTACAATACCTAATTTTTATAAGATAGATTGTGAAAGAGAGGTTGTACTGCAAGGAAGAAGTTCTTCCTTTGTTACAATTACAAGGAACGACGCAGCTGGAGGAATAAGTTCTAGTGATACGCTTTTTATACTTCCGTACATACAAGCAAACACATTTGAAACGCAAGCGGTTTTATCTGCAGTTCCTAACCCAAGTGCCGGGGCAATACCTGGCCCGGTAGTTAATTTTACATACACGCAAAACGGAGTGCCTGGGTCGACCGGCGGTGTGGGACCATTTTCGGGGCAGGTTCCTGGGTTTTCACATATAGCTAACGGAGCAATTGTTAAAAACTGGTATGACATAGATCCTGCGTTGCCACCTGATACCCCGTTAATTGTTGGCAACGTCACGTCATCTACATTTTCTATAACTACGCCTGGCGGAACCGTTAACATTAATCCAATAGGTACCGCATTTGAAATAGGCGAATATGCAGTTGACGGTAATAGCTGGCGTGTTAACGGCGGCAATGCACTTTACCAAACAAACACAGAGAATAACTCGTCCAACATATTATGGACTCCATTTGATACAACCCAACCGAATCTTTTTGATGGAACGATATTTGGCACTTATGGCGATGATACCGGCTTATTTGGTCGAAATACTGCAGGCCGCTGGATTGGTGTAGAATATGATGTTAATAACACACAAACGCGCGGAGCTACTTTTCGAATAGACTATGATGGTTTAACTGACAGCCACTTAAAACTAAATTTTTTAATTCTTGCTCTTCCAAATAACACAAATAATTCAAATTCAATAATTCCAGCGGATCCAGCAATAACGCCATACGGATTAAAGTCAAGAACTACCGGTGATAATACTAGCGACTATCAAGAAATACATTTCATTGGATATCGTGAAGATTACGTAAGACCGTCGAGAGATAACGCATCGTTACCATATACATTAGAAAAAACTCTGTACGATGATAGATCGTCGTATGCTCTTCTTAAAACAAATCCAAAAATAAGTGGAAACGTTAAGTTAACTATTGATGCTAAAGGATCTCTCTGGTTAAATTCATTTAGCGCTAACGATGAGTTATCAAATGCATCATATAAAAAGTTTCCAGTAAGTGCAAATTCTACTTATCAAAAAGATCTTTATACTTTCTTTAAAGAAGGCACTACTCCACCTAGTACTGTTTTTGCACTCTATCAAGAAGATGATCAATACTTAAATAACAAGACGTCTTTTGCGCAACAGTATGACAACTTTTATAATTACGGTGTTGAACAGTTAAATAGCAAGTTTTACGATGAAAACTTTTCTTTTCTTGCTCCAATTTGGCTAAGAAAGTCAATACCTGACTACTTCATAATTTTCCGTGTCAATGGTCCAGTAAACATAGATTCGTATAAGTCTGTTAGTATAGACGAAAAGATTAATGATTTCTTTAAAGAAGCTAGAATTGTTAAGACTTACGATATGCGAAGTTCTTCAAAGCTAGGCGGCTACTTAAGAAATCTTGTTAACGATCCAAGATTTAAAGAGAGACCTTTAGAGGTATCATGGGAAACCGACATTGCAACATATTGGAATGGCATTGCTTATCAAAACGGCACCATGACAGGAAAAGGCGAATTTCTTTACGATTTCTTTAAGGAAGATCGCCCAATTAAAGAGTTAGAAGAATACATAACCAACGGATTTGAAAGAAACGGAATAATCAGTACAAACTTAGTTAACTTAGAATTTCTTTTTGACGATGAAGAGGCACCTCTTTACGGAATCAATCGGTATTATGGTTTATATGTAACAGAGAATCAGCTTGCTGAGTTTGAAATAGAGCCTACGGTTTTAGGAAAGATTGCTGATCAAACGCCTTCACCTAAACCTAAAGTTGACGGAGAGCCTTATAGTACTCGTTCTTTTGTTCAAACCAACCCTAACGGAATTCAACTTCCTGTTCACTATTACCATAATGCTTCTTATCAGAATAACACCTCTATTATTCCTGAGTATCAAGGATTAGTAGCTGGCAAGTTTCCTCTACCAGCAATGGTTGACGATCCTTTAAGATTCTTTTATGTTAAAGACAGAAATGATATCTTTAAAAGAGTTAATCGTCTAACTGAAATCGATTACGGTACGCCGGGTTCATCTGAGTACATTCGTGCAACACAGCTGCAGCTTTTTGATACGCAAGAAGACATAAGTTCTTATGGCGGGGTTAATGAAATCGTAGCGCAGTTTCCTGCGCAACTTTTAAATTCAGGAAAATCGCAAACACGCCTTCACATAATTGATCAAAACGGAACCGGCGTATTTGCAAATGATGAAGAAATTCGTCTTGAAGTTAGAAGATATAACGATCCAGGTAGAAAGAACACATACTACATACAAGTTACATCTGTTGTTGGAAATGATGTAACTGTTGAATATTTAATAAATCAAGATGTTACGCAGTTAACAGCAAACTTTACACAGCCTGCGGTAGGATTAACCGTAACTATAAGCGTTATTGACAGTTCAATATTTTCCGCAGGTGAACAAGTTTATATTATTGGCGGCGGGTATTATAAAGTATCACAAGTAAATACTGCAACATCGGTAACCTTGCAAAATTTAGGATTGCCAGGAAACGCGTTACCTGCTGCTACAGTTCTTACAGACTCATTTGTAGGATTTCATAAAACAGGAGACGCTACATATACGCTAACAGCGTTAAACAGCTACTTAAACATAGATAATTATTTAACCATTAGCTTAATAGATTTTTCTTCACCGTATGTAATTAATGATGCGTGGCGAGTAGAAGTTGATTATCCTTCATTAGAGGTATTTCTTTTAGCAGGATCGAATAACTTAAATGCTTTTTACAAACCTGACTATCAACAATTTACATGGGTAATGGACGCAAACGGAGTTGGCTTACAGCCGGGAGACGCATGGGACTATCCAGTGTATGATCCAGATGGCGCGTATTACCGTTCTACTTTTTCCAATGAAGGGACGGCGGAACAAGTAGCAAAGGCTCTTGCAAAATGTGCCAATTCATTTGAAAATTCACCAGTTCAAGCTTGGGCCAGCGGAAACATAGTCTATATGAGGTCAAACCTTTTGTATGAAGATGGGAATGATATTGTCATTACACGTGTTTTAAGAAATGCTAGTGAATACGCAAACTTAGGTTTTTATGAAAGCGGTAATGTAAACAGGGAATTAGCAATTAAGCAACTTAGTGGATCTCCGTATTCTTCTATTGATTTAAAGCCTGCCATTGTAGAGTCTATTGATGACCCGAAACCTGTAAGTTTTTATCTATCAATTTCTCGAGGCACAAATTCTTGGGTTATTTTTGGTAGAAAAGGCGCAGATGTTTCTACTTACGCATCGGCAACTACCACGGGAACTGTAGTATGGCGGGTTGTTTCTGATCCGTATTTTACCGAAAACGGAATTCCACTTTCATTAGATCTTAGCCAAATACCAGAGAACAGCGGAGTAGAAATTGCATATACCGTTAGCGGAGCTACTTTAATATCACAAAATTTCATAGGAGGCGTAAAAAGAAATCGTAACCGAGCAAGGATTTCTTTTGCTAATGGTCAAAAGTATTTTTCTGACCGACGAATCAAGAAATCCTCATTAATTGTAGCAGGATCAAAAACTATCACTGTAAATACAGAAAACTTATATGTTGGATCGTCGGTTGTAGGTAAAGGAATACCTATTGGTGCTACTATTGTAGATGTAAACGCAAACAGCGTTATCATAGACAAAGAGGCAGCCTCCACAAATTCTGTAACGCTTTCTTACGGAGAATTTAGCATTCTTAATAGCTCTTTGCAGACACAACAATGGTATCAGGCACAGAAGGGGCTTTATAGTAGAATGAAAGCGTGGAAAGTGCAAGGAAAATACATTTACAGTTTGCCTTACTTGGAAGAACCTGTTTATGATGAAGATGAATACCTTAATGGGTTTACCGATTTAAACGATTATTCTATCATTCAATTAGAAGACACAACACAGGAATTCTTTATATCAATTGATGATAGGATAGTTGCATATAAGTTATACCGTCCTATCTTAGGTATATTTTCGATATTTCCTGTTAAAGAATTTGACTTTGATTTTGTATTTTCTGACTATTCATACACTCCTACTTTAGAAGTATTACCGTATTTCTTTAAAGAAACATTAAAAACAGGTGAAAGCGTAGAGCTACCTCTTTTTGAAAACTTTCAAATATCATTAAAAGACGCAGGCGGTAAACTTATATCACCTAGAAGAATTTCGGCTTTAGTAGATAATAGTTATTCCTTAAAAGTTGAAGCATATGATGCAGCAGAAAAAACATGGGTAAATGTAGAATGGCTACGTGTTAGAGAAAGTGCAAGCGATGGAACGCAGCTTATATTTAACACATTTTATCCTTTGTATGATTATGATGAAACCGAATATCCGCTTTTTTCAGTAGATGGATCTTATACTCCAGTATCAAATGAATCCCCGTACTCTAATAGCTATCAATTCAGAGGCGTAGGGAAACGAAATTTTAATCGTAAACATTTGCTTGTTAATGATGTTACAACCGGTGAGACTGTTAATATCTTTCCGGAAAAGTTTAGAATAACGTATATTCCTAGCACTGTTTTTACTAACTATCTAGAAATAGAAAACTACAATTATTCTACAGATAGAGACCTTCCGCTGTTTAACGGATTTGCCGGGTTGCAGGATATTGAAGGTATACAAGACGCAGATGACATACAAACATTTAAAGAACAAGGAAAGTACATTGAAGCGTTTACTTACCAGCTTCTTCTTTCTGAATACGATCGTTTACGAGAAAATTTTAACAAAGATTTTGCGGTTAAATCAAAAGTAGTACCTTACATTAATAAGTGGGTACAAGAAGGCACTGATGCAAGAGACAACTATTATAGATTAAACAATTCATTAGCGTTCGGTATTAATAACCTTAGTCCTAATGATCAACTTAATTTTGCTGAGACCTCTGTATTGACACATGAATTTCCTTACTTAGATTCATTTCCAAAAAACTATCCAGACGAAAGCTTAGATTTCTCACGTTCGTATATGTTTGCTAAGTTGAGCGATATTGCGTATAGTGGGAAGTCATGGTACGATCTTATGTCAACAGATGATAGCAATGATTGGTTTACCAAGTATTTCTCCGTAGGTTATCCTACAGAAAAAACTTTTGCTGGAGAAATTGTGCCAAAATCTCGTGAAGAGCGGTATACGTTTTTTACGTACAATCAAGGATTGGGAAGATCACAAACGTTATTTAGAGGAGGAAAAATACAAGGAATTCTAAAAAACACATTAGGATTAACCAGTCTTTCTTTCTTTGCTGATGCACAGCAAGGACTTGATTACATAACATTGGTAAATGGAAATGTTATAGGTAACATTGCAATAGGTGATGAAGTGGTAGGCGAAGGATTACCAATAGGAACACGTGTAATTGGGATAAACCCTACATCTAATAGAATAACTCTTTCAAATCCTTCATCAGGTGACAAAACTTCGCAATTGTATCAAATAATTAATTACCCTGAAATCACAAATTCCACAGGGCTGGACAGTTACAAGTTTGCGGCAATTACACGGTTTACTTCATACAATTCATATGAAAAGGAAACACCTGTTGAAATAGAATTTATTAAAAACGATAAGTATAAGTCAATTCTAATGGTCATTACTGTCAGACTTGAAGATTACCGAACTCAGCACGGCCATTATGATTATGCCATTCAGTATTTCATGAACGATATTCTGAAAAATCAAAATCAACAGCAAAAAAAGTTTAACCCGTTTCCACTCTTAAAAACCTCAGGTCAACTAAGAAACTTTTTACCATACAGCAATGGCTTCACGGCATTTTCATCGGGTAATTATGAAAGTAATGCTATTCTTCGGCCTCGTCAAGGATTTTTAGGTGGAGGGTATTTGCAATTAGGAAATAAAAAGTTAGGGGGATTACTAGATTATGTAAATAACCAGCCTATCTGGAATAACGCAGTATTTAGCGCAAATTTTGAAGGTATTAATAACACAGTGCCATTTAATCTACAAGAAGAACTAACAACCATTCAAAATGGCTATCGGTTTCCTACTTCTTACCCTTTTATCTATAACACTGGATTAAGTGGATTTATTGTGGCAAAAGAATACGGTCAAGATGGCTTCTTATTCTCAATTCATTCTATATTAAAAACGAATGTACGAACTATCATGCGTTCGGTTGTTGATAATCAATCTTCAAATGATGTAATTACTCCTCTTAACATACAATTAGGTTCAGCTCAAAAAAATATTTCTTTTAATGTGACTCCACCAACAAATGAAGTTTATCCACCAAATTTCTGGGGCCTTATTGGAAACTCAACAAATGTTATTGACACTACCTACGGATCGCTATACCAAAAATCGGTTACTGCTATCGAAGGAGGAACACAAGGATTTATTTCTATCAAAAACTTCTTAACATTTGGAAATATATCTTCATTAATTAATAGTGAAGATTCTGCAATTAAATACTACAAAGTAGAAGGTGGAAAAAAGGTAGAAACTATTGAATACAGATTTAAGTTTGTAAGCCCTGATCAAATAATAAAGACTAATGTTCTTCATTACTCGGTTGACACCGACAAACCGCAAGAATACTTAAACACAGAACTTATCGGTTATAATTTAGTTGACACAAATTTACAAGAGTACATGCTTCGTCACCGTGGTTATTATGAACCTAAATCACGAGACATCTTATCATTTTGGCTACGAGAGGATAACGAATTTTCCCGCCATTTTGAAAAAGACTACTTGTTAAGTAACACACACATTAACAGCAAGTCTGATTTTTCTTTGCTTATTCAAAATTATGGAATTAACAAAGTGTCTACCAGCGGTAACATCCTTAACATTTCTCGAGGTTCTTCATATAAAAGTCTCTATCCGCTAATTGGAGAAGTTGCAGTTGATACAAGAAATTGTTTTTCATTAGACGGATCGTGGGATAACGACTTCTATCGCAATTACGCTTCAACCATAAACTTTACAGATGTTGAAGGATTGGTTGAAATGAAAGAAATAAAATCTTTCCTAGCATCTAAAGCAATGAATGTTCCTAAGATTTTTGAGTTTCATACCTTTGATACTGCAGAAGTATCATCGCAGCTTATAGCACCTGCTGTTGAAATTGGTGTCAATAACTTAGTGGCTAATCAGACAGTCAGAGATCAAAGCAAACAAGATGCTGATAAACCTAAGCTGATTATTAATGTAGATTTAAGGAAACGCCTTAAGCGTCAGCTTACAGAAGAAATGACCAACGGAGTAAATACCGATGAATTTGAATTATTACGTAGTTATAATGTGCCTCCTATGAATGCTTATTCAAATGCTGATATTGATAAATTACGAAGTGAGTATTTGGATAAAAATATCATAAACCTTTATGAAACCACTGACATTATACTTTATGTAAAAAACCAAGAAGGCATTGAGCTGCTTGACATTAATTTATCCGAGCTGGAAAAAGTCACCGGCGGTTATAAAGTTGATAAAGATTGCGTTGTCAAAAAACTGGAAACGTTTGTTTATCAAATTGAAAAAACGCTAGACCCTAAAGTTGCATCAGGTTTCTCTTTGAGCGCCAATGTGAAAAGAATCTAGCAAAGATATATACCTAAAGAACAAAAATACACTAAGGATGCTAACACTTCAACAGCTGCTTGAGAGTGACAGTTTATCAACGGTTGTTGCTAAACTGAACCAAAATTTTCAATCATTATCATTAAGCAACGGAGGACCTCAAGGAATTCGCGGTGCACAAGGAATTCCCGGGCTTCCGGGTAAACAAGGACAACAAGGAGCAACCGGCCCTGTTGGCGCTACCGCTGGCGGAGTAGGAATTGTACCTTTTGCGTGCATTGATTCTACAGGACCTACTGCAATAGGTCCAGCAGTTGACTCCCTTCCTTCAATAGGAACGGTGGGTCCGTGGCCGTACTCTTCATGGGAATGGCTGCAATACTATCATGTAAGTGGTGGTGCAGGCTATGATGGCAACCCTCCTCAAAATCAAGAGCTTTACATAGATCCAGCAAACGGCGGCTACTGGCAATACTTGGAAACGCCAGATGATCAAGGAGCCACTTGCGACGGAGGTTACACTTCGGGTGGTGCTTACTCATACACGGGCTCAGGGGTTTACCCTGATTTAGGTGCTACTGCCGGATGGGGTGGCCCAGGATGGTATTGGTATCCGTCAACCGCAAATAGCAACGCGGGCGGTAACTTAGGGGATGTCTGGACCAACGATTATACAACATATCTAATTTCACCAACAAACGGTGGACCTTACGTAGCTGGTCCGTATTTTAATGATCCTAGCCCGCTAACAATTGCAAACGCTCGCCTTCTCTCTAAATATGGAACTGTTTGGATAACATCTGGAAATGACGGTCTTACCGATTCCGGTGATTTAACAGAAACGTCAACCATCGGAAATTGGGGGGATGGCAGTGGAAGCCTTAATGATGGCCCTCAGCCGGGTAGAAATAATGCCGGGGTTGATCGTTTGCTGTTTAAGATGAGTATAGACGGTCTTCCGTACCTCTCAAATATTGTTGCTCGTGGGTATTCAGGTGCAACCGCAGGAACATTTAGTCCAACACCGTCTTCTGCATACCCACAGGATCAGAATGGTGATCAAATGATAAATGGCGTAATTTCCGGTTACACAACATACTGGACCTCGCCGCAATACAACGTGAATCTTGGCAATTATTCGCCACTCCTCTTTTTATCGCATCGTGATCCATCTGATGGGGCGGGCTTTGGAACATACGGATCACTAGGTTTTTATATGTACACTTCCACCGATGAGGCTGACAACACTGTGCCAGGACAACCAGGTGATCCTTATGGAACCGGCGGCGAGATAGAAAATAATAATGTATCGCGGACTTTACATGTGATGTCTTCTCGTTATTCAACGGATCCACTTCCTCTCTATACCAATCAATCGTTAGACAGCAGTAAAACAAAAAATTACGGGGAACTTGTTCTCGATACCCGACGAGTAATCACGTCTAATCAATATGTCTGCTCACTTCCTACGGATATGAAGCTATCTTCTGATTACCGAGAGACAGGACCCGCTAGATTTGATGAAAATAGCACAGACCTTGCTAATCTATATCCATATCGAACTTTTCAAGGATACATTTCTGCAATTAATGGAAAGTCATTAACAGGAGATCCTGACTATGGAGATTTCTGGGAATACGGCTTAGGTGGAGCTATAAATGGGCCGGCGGGCGGATATACCAGTGGAACACACGATCAACAAAGTGGAACCGCGGGTATGCAAACGCGTCGTGCTTGGTATGGATCTTCGGTTCTCAATGAAAAGTCATCGGATTGGGACGGTAACACGCCCGGCACAAACGACTACATTCGAGTTGCGGGTATGATGGAAAGAGGACGAAGAATTAATAACACAGATCTTCTTTCACAAGGTGGAACCACCGGAACCGACGGAACCTACTTCTATTCGGAGCTTATTTTTTACACTTCGCAATTCCGTGTTAGCGTTGATCAACTAATTAATGGCGTTGGGGTAACCAACGACTTAATTGATCCTAATGATAACGATCATAAGAGTCGTCCTTCGCTATACGTATCACCGTTCCGCAGTATTGGGATTGGCACATTTGCTGGCGGACCAACCGCATCCAATGACATAGGTCCATTAGAGCCGTCGGCAAAATTGCACGTTCATGCCAAATATACTGATTTAGACGATGACCCAAATGCAATTTATAAGTCATTAACCGCAGGAACGGGAACATACACAAATGTTCCTACGGATTCTTTTGCGGTTGCTGCTTTTACTGCAGACGGAGCAGGCTCCCGATTTACTGACATTCAAATAGGCACATTAACACCATATCCATACGAAAGAATATCACCAAATGTTAACATCGTTAACACGATGAATGAATCCGATCTCACGGATAAGTATGGTATCAAGAACGCAATTCGCTCGGAAAGCTGGGATGGCTATTCACTAAATACATTACGTTTAGGAGCGCTACCTTCTGTATTAGCGACAACCATTGGAAGAAACACCGTTAATTCATATGCAAATGAATTTCAAATTGCAATTCATCCGCTAACAACAAACTTGATTGTTACAGCAACTGGATCTCTAGAATCAGGATTAGGTAAAATTGCAGGTGTAGGTATTCATGCTCTCTATCCCCGCGCCCGGACTCACTTCTTTGGAAGAAACTACTATAATGAATCAGAGTACGGCGCAGAGACTTGGACACCAGGATATTCTATCGTAGACAGTGTTTCTACTGGAATAACTTCTACGTATCCTTACTATGGTTTAACCGCAGTTAACTCAAAGACAAATAATCAGGTAATCATTGATTACATTGGAAATTCTTACACTTATCCTGTGGGTATTAAAGAGTATCAATACTATTCATGGGGAGCAACGTCAAATGTAAATTCCACTGGAACTATTTCTCCTAACTCAGCGGTTTATCCTAACCGAGAATTTTATGCGCCATCTCGTTATGGTATACCTTATGGCGGTCCTAGCGGAAACAACTTCTCGTATCCTGACACGGCAGCAAACATTGCTTTTAATGGATCGTATAAACACGGAGGAACAGCGCACGCTTGGTTAGAGCCATCTTCATATATTGGGCTTAATCTTTTTAGGGATCTTTCATCAACAGATTCACCAGGGAATGGCGGTGGCGACTTGTTAACGTCCACATGGATGCTAGGTACACAAGGTGATAATGGTTTAAACAACGGAAATAACGGAGGTGCCGCAATCTTCTTAGGATCGCACGGAGAACTCTGCTTTGCTACAGTTCCTCGCGGATTTGACGGCGGGCGTGCTTACGAACAATGGGAACAGCGCGGTTTGGGAACACGAGACATCTTAAATCAGATAAAATTCATAGTTGACTCTCACGGCGCGGTAGGTATTTCCAATCAGCCAGGATGGGATTACGATGCATATAGTTCCTTGGAAAGAGACCCAAACACTGGTCTTCTTTTGTATACGCCAATTCGCTACAGTCAGATTGCAGCAGGTACAGCAGGATCACCGGCTCCGGGAGGCGTTGTTTCATACCCTAACAATATTGGTATCTGGAATAGCCGTCGCTTTGGATATCCTACATACAACACTTCTCAAGTCATTGGCATACCAGCAGAAACAAGTAGTTTTTCTCCAGCGGCAATAGTTAATCGGTCAGCAACTATTAGTGATTACATAAGATTTGAAGTTGCCGCGGAAAAAGCTTGGAGCCGAGAAGGACGGTCTTTGCAGAAGCAAGGATATGGCTATCCTCCTAATCTTAATCGTGCAGGAAAGCTACCTATTGCCAACTACATTAGACTTAAGAGTCCGCTACCTCTTCTGTCACCAAATTTTGCTAGTGCAACATGGAGCATATCAACGGATAGCGAAGGGCGGATTATTGAATTTACCCTGTCCAGCATAACGTCTTCCATTACACCGAGTAATATTGGTTCAGTTTACTTTGATGCAATTGTCATACCACATCCAACAGAGTTTAATGACGGAGGGCCATTGCAATCATTAGTTGGTAGCTTTATTGCACAACCAGGTGCAATCGCTGCTGAATGGTGGGGAATGAATGAAAATTTTCTTATAGATCCTAGATCTTCTAGCTATCCTACACTAAACTGGGAGAATGCCGGAGGAAGCGACTGGCGGTGTGAGATTATCTTTACGCCTGACACTCGCGGAAGTGCCAATGTGCGATTAAACAACTTTGTCTACGGAGAAGGCTACGGGTTTGGATCATCAGGTGGGCAAGTTGCAGGTCTTTCCCCTGATCTTTTCATTGGATTCCCTGGCACTACTGGTATAACATTTTCATTTAATGAAAAGGGACGGCAAGTGTTTGAATGGAATTACAATCAGCCAGCGCTTAGTGATGCAACTACGTATACTCAGCGGATGATTAAGAACAAACGGCAAGAATCTCCTAAGTTAGTATTATCTTTCTTGGAAAAGAATCCTCCACTTATTGGTGATATTGCATCACGGGCTCTTCCTGATTGGGCAGGAAATAATATACAGATTGGTACTGATCCGTATCGAAAAGTTAATACCGTTATTGCATCTGCACAAAATGAAGCAGCATTGCGTGAGTATTGGATTCCAAAATCAGATAACACAGGTGGAACTATCATGGTCTTTACTGATCATATGGGAAGTAAAGAAAAAGACGCGGGTTTTGATCGACAGCTTACATGGGCAGGACTTACGTCAAACATGGGAATTGAATCAGTTGGTCAAATTGATAAATTACGAATGTTGGAGGTGGTCACAATGGAACTTGTTTGGGGCTACACGGGAGCAGGTAGTCTTTCGCCGGGAAATAATTTTGTTACTGCCGCATCCGATGTTACCACAGGTAGACGCAACACGCAAATTAACATGGGATACGTTAAGTATTGGAATAAGCAATTAAATCCCACTGGTGTCATTGACTGGTTTGGGTCTAGTGAGTTTGGAGAAAAGTCGCAAATGCCAACCCACGGACTGGTTATGCCAGGAATTACATATGCAGGAGGAACGGGAGCGGTTTATGGAGTTGATGCGCTAGTAGGGCAAACAGCCGGAGGAGGGGGAATTCAGAGCGATGTTGCTATCGTTTCTCGTAACATTGATAAGTACTATTCAATTTGGCAATCATTCAATAATTCTAATTGGAACGATGACGTGGTGGGAAAACAACAGCTTAATGATAATCTACAGGCTACTGAAATCCGCTTTCAACGAATTAACAGCGAGTTTGTTCTTGTTGATTATAACATTACGGTAGAAGTATTAAATAATCCAATAATTGGTGGAACTGGTGGTGAGTATATTGATGGACGAGTTCCACGAATGACACAGGCACTGAAATTTTACTATAATGCTGACCTTGACCTTTCTGGAGAGGTTCCGGACGGAAACGAATATCGGTGGACCGAAAACAAATACGGAAACGGTCCTTGGTTTAGTAACTGGAGTTCATGCCGTCACTGGTTACCCGGATCAGCTGTTGTAGGTATGGACACAAATCCATTGCTGTATACCACATCAGGGCTGGATTCAAATTCACATGTATTTGGTCATGGGTATGAAAATACTAGTTATTATGATAGCCCATTTTTTAATTACAATAACTTAAATGATGCTGGTACTTGGCCGCAAACATGGACAGGAAACTTTATTGATGCAGGATATTTCCAAGGTGAAACTGGTCCAAATGGTAGGATCTATCCAACGTTTGGATATGGCAACAATGATGGTGGCAACTTTTTTAATGTAGACTCTGTTAGGGGGGCTGTATCTTATGGGATAATTGACAGAGGAAACCCCGTTCATGGCATGTTTGATACTGTCCTCATTAACTCAGTGATTTCTCGTAGACTCTTCTTTAAAGATGTTGATGACATTCCACAGGATCGCGAGTATTTTATGAGTAGAATCCGTGCCTACTATTCAGTTTATCTAGGGCAGACCATGAGTCGCGTGAGAAACACCATGTGGAGAGTCACACCAGCATATATAGCTAATGACGGCCGAGGAGCAAATTCTTTAGGACCCAGTCAAACAAACCTTCCGCAAAGAAACAATACATTTGTTATAGAGGTTATGTTTGATGTGCCTATCATGCACTGTGACCATGAATTTTCGCCTGAAAACTTTCGGTCATGGGACTTGGGTTCTACGCCATCAGTTCAACCTTATAAATACTTGACTGTTACCGGTCAAGGAATCATTCGTTACGCAGAAACATATAAATCTACATAATTATGAAAAAACTACGCAAGGACTTAATTTACATTGGAGCAATTCTTTTACTCATAGCAATTACTCTCTTTCAGTGTGACGGCAACCGCAGTTTAAAAACTGATCTGGAAACTGCTAAGACAAACATTACCGCGCTGCAAGACACGGTTACTACTTCTAAGAATCGAATTGGCCAGTTGCAATATGAACGCGCTACTCTGATTACCAGTGAAAGAGGTCTTAAGGATCTTAATGCAGACTTGGCAAAAGAAGTGGACGCACAGCGTGGAAAGATTGCCCAGCTGAATCGAATAATCTCCATTATTAGCACACCTAAACCCGGTCCTATTGGAGGTACCGGTGCTTCTTCCGGAGATCCTTGTGATTCTATCGGCTATTACACTGCCAACTGGTCCAGCGAACAACGGTTTGACGAAAACAACTTTCGTACTCTCTCTGCTACTACACAGATCACAGTAAAAAAGAAAACTGTTCAAAGCGTAGAGACAGAGATTACTCGCGACGATATTGGATTTGATCTTATCACCGGATTAGAGAAACGTGATGGAGGGTATGAAATATTTGTTCGCAGCAACTATCCAGGTTTCCGCCCAACAAAAATTGAAGGCGCATTTATTCCGCAAAATGACCTCTTTCCACAGCAAAAGAAAAAGAACATCAGTGTGGGCGTGGGTCCACAGATTGGTCTGGGTATGACACCTGCATTGGTTCCTACTTTTTACTTTGGCGTAGGATTAGGAATTCAATATACATTCTTTAAGTTCTAATGGCAGCAACCTCTTCATACATCCAGATTGCCAACTATGCTCTCTTGGAGTATATTTACGCAAACGAGACAATTTCTACCACACGGGCTCGTGTTCTACGGCTCTACAATAATTACAGCAATGAGTATCAATTTATCAATAGCGCAACTGGTTACACGCTAACAGAAAATGTTCTTGATACTTCCGCTGCAAAGTTAGGGACCGACGGAACACGGTGGGCATATCTTGATGTTGATTCACCGGTTCCTGTTATTCAAATAGATCCTAACCTTGACCTGGTAGATGTAACTAATCTGATAGTTCCTAACATTAAGTATGACCGAGTTAAGTTACACTTTTTATCAGGATATGATTTTGCAGGAATTGACGGTGTCATCTTAGACATTGGTTGGAACCAATGGCAGATTGAAGGCTCGGGTGGAAAAAACTTTACACCGGCCTCACAGGTTTATCTGAAAGGCGATGAAAGAATTCAATTTGCCACATTACCGCTCTTTGTTGGTGATCGTCTTTATGACCGCTATATTGAGTTTGCTCTTCCTTCATTGGCTGATGCAAACTTTGACTTTTGGAATTCACCAGTTGCGCCCAACACATTTGGCTATCAGTACACATTTAATAATGTTGGCTTTGCGCAAGAATCACAGATTCGCGCAACACTGTATGAAATTAGTTCCACTTCCACAATTAACAGTAACCGTTACTTTCTAACTGGACAGAGCTACACTACTTCATTTAATCAGTCAGATCTCTATTCTTTTATTAATGCAGTGATTGACGAAAATCCAGAGTATGATTATGTTGAATACTATCCTACATGGAATGGACAATTCTTGGAAGATTATATTCAGTTACTTAATGATAGCGGAGGAGATTGGGTTGTTGTTAATCAGCTTGACCTTTATGAGCAATTAGGCCGGTCATTCGTTAAGACATTTAGTATGACATCTTTACAGGACAGTGCTTTTAACGCACCTGCTGCGTTTCGTCCAATTATTAGGAATGCCTACCTGGCAATATCATATACAATTGAGTACACTATGAGGTTGTTGAATAAGTCAAACGGACAAGAGATTATTCGTAAAGCAACATTCACTTCCACTGATCCTAAGAAGTACGGCCCAAATATTGAAAAGATTAACGTATTGGAAGGATTTCGACCGGTAAAAGTTTACAACAAGAACCTTAACTTGTCGGAAGACTCCCTTAAGACAAGCGTTCAATACATTGGATACGGTGCACCGCAAGTAATGACACAAACCGTTTATGTCAATGCGTATTACGATGTTAATTACATTAGTGTTGACAGCACGACTGATTTAAGTGTTATCTTAGGACAGACCGTTTATCCACAAGGGCAAAACACAATCTTCATTAATAAGTTTGATAATTACATTAAGTTTAAGATCTTTACCAAGTCTCCTGACAAGCAACAAAATATTTCGCTTGACCTAGCAGCAACAGGAATGAACGTTAAGTTAGCATTTATTCTTGATGATCAGAGCAAAGTTTATTTGGATCCTACGCAAGATATGGCCGCTGCTGATCCAGGTGCCGGTGAGGTTCTTTTTAAAATGGACGATACGCTCTCTACCAAACTATTAGGTGGAAAACAGCGTGAGTATTACATTGTTAATAAGAATGATCAGGGCGATGAAATTCTTATCTATTCAGGAAAATTTGCAGGTCAACAAGAAAGAGGGGCTATGATGTCCACGGAAACGGAATCACTCATCACTCAGTTGGACAGCAGATTAACATCAATATCGAACTTGCAGAACACCTTGCTAGCTTTAAGCGGAGCTCTTGTTAACACAGGAGTAACCGGAACTACCGCAACAGCAACAGCAGCACCACCACCTGCGGAAACTCCTTCGGTTGGAAATGAAGCACTTTTAACTGCACAGGCTGAAGAAATTGCACAAGCACAAGAATCACAAACTACAGTAGCATCTTCCGCGGCAGGTGTTAACCAGGCAATACAACAGGCGGCTAACTCCGGGGACACAAAAAATCTTAACATACCTGATGTTCCAGGAGTGACACCATTTATTGGAGCGAACATTAATACAGCGGTAACACCTAACGTTGTTAAACCGTCAAACCCAGCCACCCAAGTATCTGCGCAAAGTGTTTCTTCTTCAGCACTTGACCAACAACAACAAAGATAACGCATGATTCTTACTAGCAAAAATAACAACTTCATTGTTAGATTCAATAAGGGATTCTTTTATCCCTCAATTGTCTCTCGCTTTGAAACATATCTTAAGCGCTTACCCATACCTTACGAAACGCTACATGACTATATGACTGCGTCAATTCAGTCAATTACTTTTCCAGCATTAAACGCTGAACCGGTAGAACAAATCCTGTATGAAGACAACTATTCTTCTAAAGGTGGTTTGCGTTTAGAGCGCTACTTGACCCGTGAATTTACTTTATCATTCAAGCTTTATGAAGGATATATTAATTACTGGGTAATGTTTGAAATGTTCCAGGCTTTTTATGACCTGGATAATAAAGAGAAATTTCTATCCGACGTCTCATTGTCTTTTTTGGACCAAACTGGTTTTGAATTCATTAATGTTAACTTTCATCAAATCCTCATGACGTCAATATCTGAGCTAGAGTTAAACTACTCGTCAAACACAGCTGACTTTAAAACTTTTAATATGAACTTTAAGTATAATTACATTAAAATAAAAAAACGTTTAGAATGATGAAATCATTTATTGAGTTTAAAGATAATCCGGGTCCAATATTCGAAACATACGAAGTAGAAGGTCTTACCGAGAGCCAAGTGGTAGAAGCTGAACGTGTTTATAAAGAACTTGCGCAATACATTAAAGAAAACGGTATTGAAAAACTTGATGAAGGTATCTTAGGAAAGATCGTTGGCGGTCTTGCAGGATTTGTCATTGGTCCTGCAATAGGAAGAATCATTGCAAGTGCTTTAGGAATTGAAAAAGGAATTCTTTATGATATGTTTACCTCAAGACTGGTATCAGCTGCATTAGGCGCCAGCTTGGCAAAAAATATGCTATGATAAAAATTGGTATTGACTTTTCCATGAAAAGTCCTGCGGTTTGCCTTGATAAAAATACCCAAGAATTGGATTTCTTTTGCTTTCCAAGAACAGGTACCGCAAAGGATAAAGTTTTAGAAAACTTAAATGCTGTAGGTGTACGCGTCTGCCAGCTTCCTAATGAATCCCAGCTACCTAAAAAATCAACAATTGCGGAACGCGAAAGATCATCTCTTGTAGATGCGAAAATGCAAGTGGAATCAATTTTCTTGCGTGTTGAATCACTTCATATGAATGAAGACATAACCGTAGGAATTGAAGGTTTTTCTTTTGCATCGACGGGTAACCGCTTGGCACAGATTAGTGGCTATCAATGGCTATTAAGATATCTGTATCTAACGCAAGGGCAAATGGCGCCGGAGAATTTCTACGTGTTCTCTCCAATGACGGTTAAAGCAACTGCAGGTAAAGGTAACTTCAAAAAAGAAGAAATGATTGCCGCCTTTATTGCATCAGATGACAGCAGATTAACTGCGAATCCTTTTTGGCTGGCAATGAAGAATACGCCAGAACTCTTTCAGAACAAGAAAGGAGGGTGGGAAAAACCCATTGACGACCTCGTTGATGGATACTGGGTCCTACGAACTCTGGAGATTAACGCAAAAGAACTTTTAAAGGACTCTTGAATATAAGAAATAGATTACCATACATAAATCATATAAGTTCATCTAATGTCATCTAAAGAAAAAACAAAAACCGGTAAAAGTTCATCAGAGATAAACTTTTCATCAATAGAGTTAGAGGAAATTCAAAAAATTTCCAAAAACTATTCTCTCCTTTATCAAAAAGCAATGTCTGTGCGTAAACAAATTGATGAAAGCACCAAACAATTAAACGAACTTGCTCAAGACATGGAATCTTTAAAGAAAGAAGAAAACGTTTTCTTTCAAACAATTGCAGCAAACCTAAATATTGAGCCTATGACCGTTGCGTCTGCGGCAGCTAACTATATTCTTTCACAAGTTCGATAGCATGAAACCTAATCTTTCTTTTTACTTAGAGAAAATCTATCAGATCATTGATAATAATCCGGTAGATCTAAAACAGCAAATCCAAGAAGTCTTTGTTGATATTGAAGTAGAGATTGGCTATTTGGACCAAAAGAGAGATGAAGCGGAAACCAATTTCCGTGCAGTTCTCGCGGTATTAAATGAAAAAAATGAAGAACTAAATGTATCATCGTGAATAAATATACAATAAACTAAAACTTTTAAAAACAATGAAAAACCTTTTTGCAGTAATTGCTCTAATGATCTCTCTGATCTCATGTAATTCAAATCCATCTCAAGAAACTCCAGAAACTCTAAACGACTCAACTGCGGTACAAGTTGATTCTTGCACAGCTGATAGCACATGTAAAGACACTTGTAAAACTACAAAGTAATCTCAAAGCAATTCAGTTACAGTACCTTAACACAATCTAAAAATCCCTAAAAGTAAAATGGAAAATCTAAATGACATCTTTAACCTTTCACTCGATGATTTTAAAGAACCCGAAAGAAGCTCCGGTGGAAAGAGCATATTCAAACCTGAAGCGAAAGCGGGTAAAGACGGAGTATACAAGGCAGTAGTACGTTGCCTTCCGTGGCACAAAGACGTAAAGAAATCAATTATGAAAAAGTGGTCTTGCTGGTTAACAAACCCAGGTACCAGTGAATCAAAAATGGTTGACTGCCCGTCTACAATCGGTCAAAAATCAGTATTGCAGGATCTTTTCTGGAAGTTTAAAAAATCTGACAGCGTAGCTGAACAGAAACTTGCGGAAAACTTCTCACGCCGCCAAAAATTTGCTATGTTGGTACAGATCATCAAAGATGATAACGCACCAGAAAACGTAGGCAAAATTATGGTATGGTCGTTTGGCTCAAAAATCTATAACAAATTACAGGCTGAAATGAAGCCTGAGTTTGGCAAGCCACATATTCCGTTCGATCTTTTTGAAGGTAAGCCTTTCTTGGTTCACGTAACATCTGTGGCGGGTTACAATAATTACGATAACTGCCGATTCCTTGATGAAAAACTTCCTATCACTATTGATGGAAATCAAATGCAAAAGAATCCGGAAGATCTAGGTAAGATTAAAGTATTCCTAGAATCTTCACCTGATCTTAATGCGTATGACTATCAAGAATGGAATGACACTACACAAGAATTTGTGAACGGTGTTATTGCTAACATCGTACCTGGTGGTCGAATGATTGCCAATGTAGAATCAACAAATCGCACAGCAAGCCCACAGAAAGCATCGGCAGTTGCCAGCGATCCGATTGTATCTTCACCAAAGGTGGAATCTCTGCCCAACCTCTCGTCCGACTTGGATGATTTAGGAACTCTGGATAGCATTGACGATTCAAACTTTGATGATGAGCTCTACGCAAGCCTCTAATAATCAATCCAAAAACGAGAGGCCTAGCCTCTCGTTTTCTTTTTCTGAAAAGCAGAAAAACGTATCCTACGATGATATCTTAAGTAAAGTTCAATCATCGCTGCAGGATATACTCAATGATCGTCATAGTGATTGGGAAAGAAAAAAAATTGAACCCAAGCACGGACGATTAAATTTTGCATGTCCCTATTGCGGAGATTCTTCTAACGATTCACGTAAGAAAAGAGGAAACATCTATCTTAATGATGGTCTCTACTTTAAGTGTTATAACTGCGGAAAGTACCGCAGAATCCAGGGATTCCTTCGTGACTTTAAAATATCTTTAGAGGCTGACGAAATTGTTCTTGTTCGCGAGCTGGAAAAGAAGTCGGAAACTTTAAGAAAATCTCTCGACCCATCAATATTTCTTAACCAAGAAAACCTAATGGAATGGGCTATTGATCGTGAGATGATTGAAGCAAAAAATCGATTGGTTCCACTTGATAGAAAAAGAATCCAAGTCTATTTGCAAAAACGCCTTCAGCCTGATATGCAAAAGTTTTCTTGGAATGAAGAACGTGAGCAGCTATACATATTTCACTTAATTCCCAATACAAATAAGGTTCTTGGATATCAAATCAGAAATTTTAAGGCACAGCCCAAGTACTTGACATTTAAGTTATCCAAAATATATGAAGATCTTGGACTTGATGTACCTGAGGAAGTTCTTGACATTGATGATATCTCTACCACTTTTGGAATTTTGCAACTAGACTTAGGAAAACCAGTTACAATTTTTGAAGGACCGTTGGATTCGTTTCTTTACCGAAACAGCGCAGCAACATGTTCTTCAAACATCGACTTTCCTATTGCATTAGGTAATCTTCGCTATATGTATGATTACGATCGTGCAGGGAAAGAAGCCGCTATGAAAAAAGCTTCCGAAGGTCGCCCTGTCTTTCTTTGGAAAAAACTATTAACCGACTTAGGTATATTAGATCTAAATAAGAAAATGGACTTGACTGACTTGTTGGTCTTGTGCAAAAGGAAAAGTCTTAAACTTCCAAAATTAAGTAACTATTTTAGCCGTGACAGGTATGACATATACGACATATGATGAAATTAGTTTAGAGGAAGTTGAAAAGATGAGAGGACTTTGTGAATTTTATATTAAAGACATTGATTACGTATCTTTAGCAATGGAAGAAATCAATCCAAAGCCGAAAAGAAACGCGGAAATAATTATCATTCGAGATGGAAGAAACAAACACAACGGAAAAAACGCAGAACTCTTCTAATGAACCTATTATTCAACGGTTCAAAAAAGAAAGAGAAGAGTGGCGTGATAGGGTCACCGATATGTCGGAAAGATTACGCGACATCCACAATCTCAGTGATTTACTAACAGACTTATATTCTAACAGGCAAATCTCTGTAGAGTACTCGCATACATTAATGTCTCACTTAACCCGAGTCAATAAAGTATTCCGCGAAAGAAAAGTCGAACGGTTTAATCACTATACACGGGATTACGACTTGCGGTTAGATAAAGATTTTAAGTATGAACATATCTATGTAGACCTATGTGAATTGGTAGAAAGACGAGACCTCTTGCAGAACCATCTGGAGTATTTCCGAGAAACTGTAAGAACTATCGATAACATTTGCTATGGAATTAAGCATCGCATGTCGCTGGAAGAATATCGTAGAGGATGAGCATTAAACGACTTGATACACCAGAAGGCCGCTACTATGTGTATGTGGCAAAGCAAGGGAAAAGTTATGAAGAAGGAGGATTTTTCCTCATGCCTTCGGTTACTACAATTCTTTCTTTAAAAGGATCACAGCGCTTACAGGATCTAGAGAATGAAATAGGAAAAGAAGAACTAGAAAAAATTGGCAAGCGGGCCGCAAAACGCGGAACCGCAATGCACAGTTTTTTGGAAAACTATTTTGTCTGTTTACGTCATGGTGGAAACCATGAAAACTGTCTCTTGTATACTCAGAAGAAAACTCCTGATGAATTACGAAAAGAATCCCTGGAAGAAGAGAGTGTATCCGCAGGACGCAACCTTTTTTACAATTACATATATGAAGGCTATTTAGAAAGAATCCGGAAAGTCCTCTTTACTGAAAGGTTTACCTGGTCGCTAACACATCGGTTTGCAGGAACGGCAGACTTTGCTTTTGTTAATCAGGAAGGCCGTATTGTTATTGCTGACTTTAAGAGTGCTAGCGGAATTAAAGATGAGGAAACAATTCATAAGTACCAATTACAGCTTGCCGCATACACTATTGCTTTTGAGGAAATATATAAGAAAAAGGTTAATCACGCAGAATTATGGATATCCCATCCGCTAGGTGTTCAAGACGTGGGATTGAGTGGTGAACTTATGGAAGAAAGAAAACGTGAATTTATACAGCTATCTCAAGAATATCACAGTAAATGGAATCCCAGTGAAATTGTTAAGAAATACTATAAGTCTGCTTAAAAATACTATTTATGGAAGTGAAAGCACAAGTAACTCCTGACAACAGATTTTTACAAATCATTGAGTGTTCCGACCTAGAGCTAGATCAAATTCGTCATTCATTTAAGAAGCGAATCAGCAACTGGAGGTTTCACCCGCTTGTGAAGAAAAAAGTTTGGGACGGTTATATCTCTTTTATAGATAAACACCAAAGAATTCCCGTAGGACTCTGGAATGAACTAAGCGATACTTGTCAAAAGTACGGATTTAAGCTGGATGTTAGCGGTATTGACCGCATTATTGATACTGAATTTGATGAAGCGGATTTTCGCTCATGGGTTGGTGATTTCTTTAGCGATCACCCTAAGATTAAACCACGCGATTACCAAATTGATGCCTGCATACCTATTCTTAAGTACCGCCGAAGTATCAGTGAAATTGCTACATCTGCGGGTAAGACACTAATCATCTTTATGATGTTTGCTTACATGTATGATCGTAAGAAAAGCGGTAAGTTTCTCATGGTTGTTCCTAACACCAACCTTATCATTCAAACCGTTGAAGACTTTGAGGTCTACAATAATGGAAAGCTGCGGTTTCTTACACAGATGCTTCACGGAGGAACTGAAAAGACCAAACAGAATGTTGACTTTGTTATTGGAACATATCAGACCTTGGTTCGTCGTGAACCCGCATTCTTTGATGATGTGGATGTTGTCTGTGTAGATGAAGCTCACCATACGCAAGCAAGCTCAATCAAAAAGATTCTTGTCAGCTGTATTAATGCAAGATATACATTTGGTCTGTCAGGAACTATGCTGCAGAACGGATCGACGGAAGCGTTAACTGTTCAAGCATATCTTGGACCACAAGTGAATAACATTAGTGCAGCATTTCTGACCGCAAATAACTATGCGACACCAATTTTTATTAAAGTGGTTATGATGAACTACCTAGAAGACGAGGCTCGTGGTAAACTGGAAGAATTAAGAAGTAGAAAAGCTGAGATTGACGGGTCAAAACTGCTTGACCTGGAAAAGAGACTTGTTATTGATAACCGCTCACGATTTCTTTTTGTTTGCGATTTCGTTGCAAGATCCACTAAGAATTCGTTAGTCTTATTTCAGAATGTTAAAGATTCTTATGGAAAAAGAATTTATGATTACATCCGAGAAAAGGACAACACTAAGGTTGTTTTTTATGTGGATGGATCAACACCTCCTGGCTTGCGCGAGGAATACATTGCACGAATGGAAGAAGGTGAAGATAAGGTCTTAGTTGCAAGTTTTGGTACTTTTAGTACCGGGATTAGTATTAATAACATTCATAATGTCTACTTTGTTGAATCGTATAAGAGCGAAAAAATTGTTCGACAAAGTATCGGACGAGGTATGCGTCTCTTTGAAGGTAAAGAAAGGGTTAACATCATTGACTTTGTTGATGATTTTTCCTTGAGTAAGAACAGCAAAAACTATTTGCTAAAACACGGTGAAGAGAGAATGAAGATCTACCGTGAGCAAGGATTCCCTTATAAGAAGTACTACATTAACTTCTAGAATATTGATATGCACATATCGCATGAAAGGGATATATAGAAAAAATCTATAGCGTGAAGTCATACCAGGAATTTGTTACAGAGGGTAAGAAAGGTCCTACACCCGCAGGAAACGTTATTAAGACGGATAATGTGACAAATGTTGGCTCAGGAATAAATCCTGCTGATGAGACGTTAGAAAACTTAAGAAGAAAACTTTTAGATAAGTATTTTAAGAAGATTGACAGCGATGACGAGACAGGAAAAGACACAGTAAATAAATGTATTTCCACTTTTGTATATTGTCTGGATAAAAAACTGCGGATTGATAGCGATATCATAAATCTGTTGGCAAGCAAAATGGGTGTTGAACCTGCGGACATCTCTAAAGAATTGGCTAAAGAGGTAGAAGATTTTTACGGAAAGAGCCCAAATATTTACGGAAAGTAATAAACAAAAAATAAAAAACGCAATGAAAAAATTCACAGAATGGGTAGGAGCAATCCGCCAAGCAGATCTTAATGAAGCATCAGAATTACAAAAGTCTTATCAAGACTATTTTAAGCGCAAGCTGGAAAAGTTTGGAGTAAAGTCACCAGCTGAACTTAATGAAGAAGACAAACAAAAATTCTTTGTTGAGATTACCAATGAATGGGAAAAAGGAAAAGGCTTAAAAGACGGTGTTACCGAAGCTATCATTTTTGAAGCCGATATTAAGAATGCTGAAGATTTCCGCAAGTTTGCAACAGATAAATTAAAGAAAGCACATGGTGATGACTTTGATGAGGCAAAAGCGGATAAGGTTATTAAAGGTCTATCTGATGAAGCTGAAAAAAGTGGTGACTGGGGCGCTGCTGTAGGAAAATTAAACAAAGCATAATCATGGAAAAAATCAAATCTTTCAATGAGTTTGCCAATGAAGGCACCGTTGATATGAATGAGGCAATGGTCCAAGTAGCTGGCAAGAACAAGCCATCAGGAGCAAAAGTTCTTGCAAAGGTTATCATTGAACACATGATGAAAGAAAACTATCTTAAGCCTGGCGCTGATAACGCAAAAGACGGTCTTGTTGACGACATTGCAAAAGTTATCATGGACAGCACTTTCTAAAAAACCTATTTGATAAATGAAAAACATACACACATTTGAAAGCTTCTTAAACGGAGATTCTCATAGTAAGAATACTGAAGAAATCGAAACTTCTGCTAATGAAGCTAAATTGGTTG